>JAABUY010000615.1_pt1 | contig 59088 bp, 63 predicted proteins | sample 5560271 | NCBI WGS metagenome assembly JAABUY01 (sample SAMN10711886, study PRJNA513374) | rock metagenome | isolation source: Antarctica rocks | place: Antarctica: Victoria Land, University Valley | reverse complement strand
TTCTCATGCAGCCAACCCCCACCCCCCCCCCCACCCCCCCCCCAAACAACACAAAACACCCCCCCCACCACACACAAAAAAAACAAACCCCCCCCCCCCCCCCCCCCCCCCACAGGCCGTCTGCGACGTCCCCGCAGCAGCCTTCATGCCAGAGCTAATCGCCGCCTACCCGCACGCCAAAATAATCCTAACCCAACGCCCGCCCGACGCCTGGCACAAATCCGTCACCGACACCATCCTGCGCTTCTTCACGCCCCCCTCCCCCATCGTCGCGCTCCTCCGCGCCCTCGATCCCGCCCCGAGGATCAGCCCCCGCCTCCTCCAGCTCATCTTCGACGGCGTCTTCGGCGGCCGCGACCGCTTCGTCACCCACGGCAAGGAGACCTACGTCCAGATGCACGACGAGGTCCGCCGGCTGGTCCCCGAGGATCGCCGGCTGGATTATCGCTTGGGCGAGGGCTGGGAAAGGTTGTGTGCTTTTTTGGGCGAGGATGTGCCCGAGGGTGATTTTCCAAGGGTTAATGAGACGGCGGAGTTTGGGGAGCGCGTAATGATTATGAACAGGCAGGCGTTGGGGAGGGTTGCGAGGAGGGTGGGGTGGTGGGTTGGTGGCGTGGTGGTGCCGGTGGTGGGGGTTGCGTGGTTTGTTTATGTGGGTGGGGCGTGAGTGAGTGGTGGGTTGGGCGAATGGCGGTGCGGCGGGAAGGAGTGGAAGGGGTGAGGGGAGGGTGGAGACTCCGTCAGGGCACGGGCGTAGAGTCGTGGCTACGTTCACACGTCCGTTGTGACGGCGCCCCGTCAGGGCTTGATCGCTTGGGGCAGGGGTGGTCAGCTGTCATGATTTAGCGGAACCAGGAGGGATGGCCTTGTTGAGGACGTTTGACAGTGTACGTGGTCTGCACCGTACCATAGGAAGCTAGATGAACATTCTTCTCATTCATCATGCATTGTGGTCTTCGCACATTTTCCAAATATTCACGTCAAAGTGCATACCACAAACCAACAAATCGTATCCAGCTCACGGGGCTTATATCCCGAGCTTCCTCCTACCCGTCTCCGAAAACGCCCTTCAACCCCAAAACTCCCCAACCACACCGCACGCCATCCCCCATATCCCCAGAGAATTAAACATGTTCAATCGGCTCCTCCGGCAACAAGCTCTCCCTCCTCCCCGCCTCCCTCCCCCTGCCCTTCAAACAGACCCTCAACGGCGGCCTCACCATATCATTGAACAAAAACGTGCCGTAAACGAGCAGAACGAAGCCGAGAATCTGCAACCACTTGAACGACTCCCACCCCAGCGCCAGCGAGACGAGCCAGATGAACAGCGTGCGGCAGGTATCGATGGTCGAGCGCGCCGTGGCGCTGACGGTGCGGGTGACGGAGAGGCCGAAGAAATTGAACCCCCTACGATCACGGTCAGTCAGTCTGACGAACATACGAGCCCAACGAGAGGGATGACGTGAGAAGAGAAGGACAACAAACCCAATACTGCACATAATCAACACGCTCGACACCGCAATAGCGCGATAGTGCGTCAACTCGCGCCACCCCTCGCGCGCGTCAAAATAGCCATACCGCCCAGCGTCGGTGCGCCCCACGGCCAGATGCAGCACCGCCATGCCCACCACCGTCACCCCGAACCCGAACACCCCCTCCCACCCGACCACCTTCAGCGGCTCCAGCGCGTACTGCTCGAGAATATACTCCTCCAGCACGAACTGCGCCGCGGTGAAGACCTGTGCGCCCGCGATCAGCAGCACGCCGACGACGGTGCGGAGCGCTTCGGGCGTCTGTGATACCACTACGACGTTCCGCGCGACGGCCCGGAGGAGGATAGCGGGCGACGACGACGAGGGGGTGGAGGGTGCCAAAGCGCCAGCGAGGCCGACGATGCCGACGCCCAGCACGACGACGAGCAGCGCGCTCCACTGGTAGAGGGCCAGCCGCCGGCGGAGGAACAGCACGCTGAAGAGGCCGACGAACAGCACGAGTGCGCCGCGCGTCATCTGGTAGATGCTCGCCGCTACGAAGAGTAGGCCGACGTTCATCAGCGTCGTCCCTGCGATGTCGCAGCATGCTGGTAGCGCGAGCACCACGACGCGCCATCCGATTAGTGGGCGTCGCCCGTCTGCGTTCGGTACCAGCGGCTTTACGGCGGGACTGGCGGCTTCCTGCGCTGAGGGCGTGCGGTCCAGCACGCTGTCGTCGTCTTCCGAGTCCAGCCCGCCGTCGGCGGCGGAGCCGGAGTTGACGGGGTGATAGCCGCCGTGCAGCATCGGCGCCGCGGGCGCGAAGTACCGCTTGTAGAGGGCAAAGGCCGCCACGACCAGCCAGCAGCCCATCTCGCCGACGAACATCTGCGCGCTGGGAGGCGGGCTGTCAACGGTGCAGTTCTGCTTGGTGACTAGGTGGGGGAGGAGGACGGGGAGGACTCACGTCTGGATGACGGGTTGCTCGAAGTGGTGCCGCTTCTTGGGGTCGGGGGAGTGGCAGTTGCGCACGCATTGCAAGTCCTGCGGGTTCATATGTATGTAAGTGGACTGTGGTCGGGATGAGGATGGGATGGGATGTTGGGGAGGGGCGTACTTGGTATTTGGTGAGGAGGGTGTTGCAGACGCCCGTCAGGAGCATCATGGCGACGAGGAGGGGAATGGTGGTTTTGGTCGACATGGTTGCGGGTGAGGATGTGCTCGTTGACTGAAGGAGAGGCGGCGTGTGTGTTTTGGTGTGGAGTCGACTTGTTATGGCATTGCAGATCAAGGGTGTACTCTCTGTTGTTAGAGTATCATGGTGATCACTTGACCGTGTTACCCTAAGTATGGTAGATCAAGGGTACCGAGTCAAGGCGGCTTATTGAGACCAGCATGCGGGCTCGGCTCGGCTGCTTGTTGTTCCATTGCACGTGATCTGTATGACTACGGCAGACTGCAAGTCTACTGCTGCAGAATTACCAAGCCGGCAATGCTTTCTTGTGTCGCATGTACTCCGTATAGGCTTGGAAGCCCACCATAGGTTTGGCCGCACCATAGTAAACCTCCTCTCCTTTCATCTTCAACATCATCGTAATCGTACCTCATTCTCACACATGATCTTAGGACGACGTCGAATAAAGCACCTGCTGACAAAGACATGCGCCGTCATCACTCTGACCCTCGAACCCCGAGAACATAATGATGAAAAACACGAGACAAGCTTCATCCAAGTATATGCTTCAGTTCAGAACATTTTTAACGCCCTATAACGGATGTAGCCACGTGTAGAGAGCAATTCCTGGCACGTAAGGCATAGTGAATGTCCATAGAGTACAGCATCAATCTTTTGTATAGCGGGACAAGATTCCAACCCTCGCCCGAACCACCATGTACTGATCTCACTTTTAAAAGATGCTCAAAAATACGGTAGCGAACTCTGCACCATACTGGGCGCGCTGATATGTGCTCTCATGCTCGCGCTTTTTTCGCTGTTGCGACTGTCTTGATCGTTGTGACCAGGTAGTACACGCCTCCAACCATCGCCCCTGGAACTGCGTGCCGGTCTTGCCGAGTCTTTCGCCACCATAGGGGAGCCGCTGTCTGAGAGTATCCGAATTATAGCCGAATGGCCATGAGCATTTGCCACGTACAACGGGCAATTTCCTGCCGCATCGTGGGCTTCCGTGTTAGCCCCTCTCTGCACTAATAGCTCGACTAGAGGAGCTGAGCCACGAGCGGCAGCGAAGTGTAGAGGCCGTCTGGCGGAGTTATCCTCGGCTTCAATATATGCACCGGAGCTCAGGAGAAGCTGGATCACATCTAGACTGGCCTCACGGCAGGCGTGATGCAGTGGTCCGAGCGTAGAGTGACACCTTGCTTCGATCAAGGCGCCCTTCCTGAGCAGGAGTTCAACCACCGCGAAATGGTCCGACCTTACAGCGAAATGCAAAGGTGTCATTCCGTCTTTGCTCGAGGAATTGACCGATATGCGCTTCTGCAGCAAGAGATCAACGACTTCAACGTGGCCGTTCGAGCTTGCCAAATGCAGCAGGTTCATGTCTCCTTCTGATTTGTGCTTCGTTGAAGCCTTCTTCTTCAAAAGAAGCTCCACAACTTGACTCCGACCGGCAGAACAAGCACAAGCCATGGGACTGTGAGAATCCTTGCCAGGCGCGTTGATGTCTGCTTTCTTGCTCAATAACAGATTCACGACCCCATCATGACCCTCCTCGGATGCGTAGTGAATTGCAGCCATAAAGCTCGCATCTTTGGCATCCACGTGGGCACTGTTGCTGGCGAGAAGGTCGACCATGGCTTCATCTCCTCGCTTTGCAGCCATGTGTAGGGCTGTACGCTGTTGGCAATCCCTGGCATTGACCTTGGCTCGACTTTTCAGAAGAAGCCCCACAACGTCAATATAGCCATTATCTGACGCAATCCGTAGAGGCGTTTCATTGTTGGGTCCTTTACCATCAACGTCCGCAAGATTTTGTAGAAGCATTTCGACAACTGAATAATGACCCCTAGATGCGGCCAGGTGCAATGGTGTCATCGTAGAGGCATCACACACATCAACTTTCGCGCCGTACTGTAGCAATAGATAGACGACATCCACATTTCCACAATGGGCTGCGACCGCGAGTGCTGTACGTTTAGACTTAGAATGGCGCGCTTCTATATTAGCCCCTTGATCAAGTAACACTTCTACTTCCGCCACTGAGCCAGCCTGCGCGGCCCTGACAATCGCTGGTGCCGCCAGGGCATCTGTAGGGCTAGATCCGATGCTGATATGAAGACTGCTCTGCGACCCTCGTATGCAACGAAGAAAGCCAGAAGTAGGCGTTGTCGGTATCGAGTGAGACTGAGTTACGTGTTGTCCACCTAGACTGCGACGACTACGTTGAGTAATGCTGAGCGAAGACCAAAAAGACTTTCTCTCTGGTGCTGGGAGCCTTGACGGAAGCGAGAAAACCTTCTTGCGTCCCACCGGGCAACCTGACTCGTACAAGCGCTGTTGGAGTTGACCGTGTTGTGGACGGTAAGCTTCAACCGGTTCGGACACCACCAGATCCCGGCCTGGGAGAGGTTTTTGCTTCCGCTTGAAATCTTGTCGCTCACTTGTCGACGGTGGAAGGTGTGAACAACCCGTTTCAGCCGGGTGTCTAGCCCCACTGCTTAGGTCTCTGTTCTCTCTTGTCTCCGCAATGTTTGCCAATGATCTTGCGTGCGTCAGGGCACGCCGGTAAGCCTTAGCATTGACAATCTCGTCATCCCATTCAAACCCTTTACTATCAATGACCGAGTCTTCCTGACTGAGAGCAGATGTGCAGCCCGCTTCCGAGCTGGCGGCACTCATGGTGGCTTTCAGGCTACTCGTGTTATCCACAACTTTCTGGATAATATCCTTATTGGCCGCATTTCGAAGGAGTCTCCCCTGCTCCGCATTCGTTCGACTTCAACCCATATCAGAGTGTCGACCTTCAACAACTCCTAGAAAATCACTCACCAATGAGCAGCCTGGAGCAGAAGCTGTAAGGCAGCTACCTGGGCGTGCAATCGATCCTGGTGCTCTTTCATGCTGGATTCGCTCCATGCATATTTAGCTCGAGTACTGAAACGCAGGTTGAACTGGGAATTTGAGGCAGTCGTTCCGCTCAATGCTGCAACTTCCTCCGCCAAAACAGTCATAGCCACTTTGCACCCGTCTAAAGAGACGTGTAGCCCATCCACTAGCTCCGCTTCCGTGGGTGCGCCGACAAGGTTGAACTCAACCCAGTCCCGAATCTGATTCAATGCAGACTTGACAGTGGAGAGCTCTCCGATTAGCAGTCGGATCCTCAGATCAGCATCGGAGAATCTGCCACGAAGATCGGAGAGACCTTTGACGGTGAACGTGATTGCCGAGACAATGGTGCCAGAGGCACTTATCAAACCCACGATCGATGCTGGATCCATATTGCTTCGGGCCTAAGATTGATCCGAATGTAGTCCAGATTGGCGTGTGAATCTTTCAGTCAGGGTCGCTGGGGGTCTCCATGGATGAATGGTAGTTGCCTTGCAGCATCAGAACCAACTTTCAAACTGAATCGGGCAATAGCAATGATAAATCTGACAGAGAAACAATACAGTTTAAGATTGGATAACGCCGCAGGAGATTGAGTATAAGTTCTGCTCCTAGACACACATAAAGGGACACAGTTCATCGAGCCTCTACTAGACGAACTGAAGAGGATTGGAGTCCTAGGTAAGCCTGCCGTTAACGCTCTTACTGAACAGTTGGTACGATTTGCAGAGCCACCCCCACAGCGAGAGGATGGTGAGCAGTCATTGTATGTGCTCGACAGATCTACCGATAGCCGCCCCCAATCAGGTTGCGGCAACGGGATCGCCGCAGTCTACCACTCGTGCCTCGTAGGGGCGAAAAACAAGCATAGCTGAACTTCGCACGTCTGTACTGCAAGCCACAGCGTTGAATGGACAGGGAAACCTAGCTCTCGAGTACGCCACATCCGGGGTTTAGGAGCACAGCTTCACTTCAGAACACAAGATATGAAGCTGTGATTGTGTCCAAAAACATGGAAGTGAGTCTGAAATCACAAGTGTGTTCATTGACTGTCTTTCGAAATGGGTTTGCTTACATAAAGCTTTGCTGACTCAGACTAGAAAATCCCAGCGTGTCGTTCGTCTCGTCAGTGACTGTTGTACCAAGTACCCATGTATTGGGCAGTGTTGTAAGCTTGAAGACTCTGATCCTGCGATCACCTTGGTAGTGGATGATGGGACTAGGTAGGTGTAAGGTATTGAAAAAAGGTTTTGCAATTATGGCTCGAGAATGCCGCTACGATATAGAATATGAACGGTTTGGTTTATGGCCATTACCAAAGCACTAGGCATCTAGTTCACATCGTGAAGAGGTAGAACAGCGCTCATTCATAAATTTGTCGGGAGTCTGGTATAGCCGCAGCTACGTATAGATACAGATCGGGGATGTGACGCAGCGAGAACGGAGAATGTGATGGTGAAAGGCCCCCGACGGGGGGTACAGTAAGGAGAGAACGAAGTGATATCAATTGGTCATCCTCAGGGTCAACGACTGTGAGAAAGGGGAAGAGGAAATGTAAAGTGATTAGTGAGGAGCGAAACTTTTGGTCTTTGTAGATGAGCACGGAGGGTTGGGGTGTAGGAACGACGAAAGCTCTAGGCATCAGCTGACAAAAGATGGACTTCGAGCACGCTGAATCGCACAAGAACATCATGACTCGTTACCACGGCTCGTGCGACCAGATGAGCACATCTCAACGCTGCGTGAGGATCCAGAGGAAAATAGAACGGTCCGACTTAAGAGGAGGCACCATGACTTCAGTGTTCGTGGGGAAAGGAAAGGATGGCGCTTTTGGATAGGAAAGACATAAACGGTCGTAGAAGGTAGAACGTCCGAACCCTTGTATGCTGTCGCAGGCAGCACGTACACCCTCAGCTGGCGAACAGGAATTTCTGGTGAAAGTTGAAAGCGCATGCGGAAGCTCACATTGGCGTCGCTGTTTTCCGATCGGGAGCTTCCAATTAGATCCTCCGGATATGTAGACCTTGAAGTTTTATTCCTGCGGTTGTTGGCTCCTTCGCATCTTTTCAGCCTCGAGATTCTCGTAAAGCAGGTACAAGGCCTTCTCATTGGCACTCGCGACTCCCATGATGGTAAACATCCTCTCGCCAGTCTCGTCATGCGGCGCTTTCGCGATCGAGATGCGAGCACCAGAGCTTTTGCGTATCTCACTGATTTTGCTGCCTCCACGTCCAATGATGCAACCAACCATGTCCGCGGGAATGCTGATGTTTTGGGATTGTATCTCTTCTCCATCCTCACTCGTCATTGGCTGGCCACGGTTCGCGGCGTCCGAGTTCGACCGCCGGTTGTAGGATCCTCCCGTATTGTCACTGAAATCGGTCCCGTTGCCTGTGCGGTTGTACGAGCGGTTACCGCCGCCGTACCCAGAACCTCCAGCAGGAGCATTCAGGCCACCCCCACGCCCGGCCTCAGCTCTCACGGCAGGATTGTAGAGCACAGTTCCGGTACCGCGTTGCCAATCATCCACGAGACACTTCCCGATCTCCCAGACAGCCTTCTGGATACCGTCCGGTGTGCCCTGAACCTCCACAATCCTCTCGGTCGATTGAGGAAGCATTTCTTTCTGAGCCACCATACGGACACCGGAGACATCCTGGATGTGCTTGATCTTCAGCCCCTGCCGGCCGATGATGGTGCCCATTTGGTTATGAGAAATCAGGAGACGGACAGCTGTCAAATGATATATCAGCAGATGCTCTTCACCAGATTGCCAAATCGGTCGCGAAACCACGAATGGACTAGGCCCGGGCCAATATGGCACAGAGATCATGCCTGCTTCATTTGCAGACTGGTAGATTGAATTGGTTGACTTACGATGCGTGCCATTCGTAGAGATAACCCCGCCCATGCCCATCTGCGGTGCACCCTCCAACAGACCCTTGGCAATGATAGCATATGCTTTGGAGAGGCCTTCCAATGAGCCGGTGACCGTCAAAACACGATCGTGAACGCCGTGAACGACTTTACTAACTCCTGCCTTGACGCCCGTCTCATCGCGGAGGTCGGCCACATTCTTCCCGGCCTTACCGATGATGACGCCAGCTTCTTTGGAGGAGACGATTGCGCGTAGTGTCAGTTGTGACTGAGCATACTCCTCTTCCGTCCGAGGTGCAGGGTCACCGTCGGGACCGACGCGATTGTCGTCGCCAGCGTCGTTCAAACCCATACGACCCACTGAATCTGCAATGCCAGAGGTGTCCTCATTTCGGATATCTGCACTGGCCATCACGGAGAGCTATGAGATGCAGTGTACTGTTGTTCTTTGGTCACGGCAAGAATGTTTGACGTGTTATAGCACGTTGATGTCCAACGGTACACGTCTCGAGCTTCAGTGTTAGCTGAACAGATGTTTTGAACAGATGTGCAGCTCGCCAGGAAGTTGTCAAGCTAAGATGTCGTCGTCAGCTAACACGCACTCCTGCAATCGTTCCCTCACCAGAGCAACGTACCAAGAACACTGAGATTTGCAGATAGGCAGATTCGGTTCACGAGGCGGCTGATTGGGAGAAGATGGGTGAAGGTACGAGCCGATGTAGAATGAAGGATGAGGAGGCGTAATTAGGGCGTGGGTGCGTAAAGAGGTTAGTTAGTTCGCAAGAAGAAGGCTGGTGATAACGGTAAGTTTTTTTGGGCAGCTGCGGTGAATATTGACGCACGAGAACATCGCGTGTAGCTTTTTTCGTTCGCGCAACACCATTTCATAATTTCATAATTTCATGTTGCATAATTCATTATTCATAGTGGCTGCCTGCCCGCCACTGAACCTCACACACAACAATGTAACAATAATATACCATACCTTAACTACCAGGCAGGTTATATTTTGCAGCTCTATTTCGCTCTCAAGATTGATAACGGCACGAGGACAAGTTTCATCAACCAGCTTCTTCTGGTTTGGAACGTCGAGACCCGAGCTCAAAGATATCTTATACCCATATCTCTAATCAGTAATTTACATCACTGGAAATGCCGACATTTCAGGCAGACGACAGCGCTAATCATAGGTGCTAGAGCACACCTAGCAAGTTCGGGGTTGACCTCCTCTCCCTCGGAGACGCCCCCACAGAGATCCGGACGGCCTGGTTGGTGTTTATTCCCCGAACACGTAGACCCCTGTGCTGCAAGCCATCGGCTGATCGAGTTGGCCCCCGCCAGCCACGATGAGTGGGGGTTTATTATTAGCCTTCGAAGTTCGGTGCTATATGAACACGCTGTAAAGTCTTGGGCTACTCCTGAAGCATCCCCGTACTCACACGCGACGGATTCTGCGTGGCCTGATCATGAGGAGAACAAGGCTCGATGACTGACATACAACTACAGTGTGTGTATGTACAGCTTGCAAACAGAAGGGCATCCTCGCTCCTGCGTACGTGCATATCCCCGTGAGCTTATTTCTGAGCCTCAAATACGACTTTCTGGACCTTCATCTTGTCGAACAGATCGTAGCCTTCCACGGCCTGCGACAGAGGCATGATCTTGTCAGACATGAACCTGCGTGCCACTGTCAGCTGGTTCCGGTGGGACTGCTTTGGATACCCACCCTAGAAGGTGCTGCTTTTGTTTCAGCATATCCAATGCTTGAGGGAATATGGACCGCACTGGACACCTGCCCATCTGGATCCTGAGGTTCTTGCCGTATGCTTGGTTCCCGCTCCACGGGATCTGCAGAGTTTCAGACAATCATCGTGGAGAGCTAGAGTGTGATACGCACCTCGCCGTTGTGGACGCCCACACTACTTATGACACCCCAAGGTCTAAGTAGCTCAAAGCCCATCTTCAGCGCCGGACTCAAGCCGACCACTTCGATGACAACGTCCGCCCCCCGGCCGTCAGTCAATTCTTTCACCCGCTTATCAAGTCCTTCGCGATCCGTCTTCAAGTTCCATGGTTCTGCACCCAGTGATTTCGCCAGGTCCAGTCGCGGCTGAACGGAATCGACGGCGAGGAGATGCTTGGGATTGTAAGATTCCGCATTGATCAAGGCGCAAAGCCCCACAGGCCCACAGCCGATGACGACCACCGTAGCATCGGCAATCTGCTGCGTCGATAGGTCCTTGAATGCGTTGTGCGCAGCAAAATATCCTCCTCGCTGTCAGATCCATTGTCTCTCCAAAAATGGCGAGGGATTGTCACCGGTAGGGAAGATATCAGCCATTAAAACGAGCGCATTATCCTCAATCCCCTCCGGAGCTTTCATGACCGTCGCATCCGCCAGCGGCACTCGGACCTGCAGCAGATCAGCCAACCCCTCCCGCTTCATATGTGCACTGACGTTCTGTCCATACGTATTCCGCCTGAGCTCCATCCAGCCCCGCAGTCCCAAACAACAAGCTCTTGGCGCACCGCGACGAGTATCCGTTCCTGCAATAAAAGCACTCGCCACTACTCCCCACATATCAGGCGCGCATCCCAACCGCCGAGCACACAAACGACAAGGACCCTCACCAAGAAATGGTAAACGGCGAAACCACCTGATCCCCTTTCTTGAACCCCTTCACCTGCGACCCCACCTCCTCCACCGTCCCTGTGAACTCATGTCCTAGCCCCACCCGTCAGCTCCCCTCTCCCCAGGACATCCCCTTGTCCGCCGCGGCGGCTGCTCGCTCACCCATGATGAAGCCTGTCGGGCTCGGCTGGTGGCCACGGAACACATGCAGCTCACTACCCTCCCGCACACGTGCACCGCCCCGTCAGCCTCCTGTCGCTGAAGCCGATAATGACACGCAGAGCAGCGGGATGGAGAAAGCTCACCTCCCACAGAGCGCCGAGTAGATCACCTTGACGACAATGTCCGTCTGGTCCTGGATCTTCGGCACCGGCCGGTCCTCGACGGCGATCTTGTGCGGGCCTTTGAAGATCACTGCCCGCATCGTGTCTTTCGCCATTACTCTTTTCTTTTCTGTTGGTCGAATTCCGATGTGACGGTTGTGATGTCGGTAGGTGTAGGCTTAGTTGGATGTGTGTGTTGTTTATCGAATCGAATCTTTTTGCAGGTTGATTGAATGGAAAGTTGAGCTGTCGAGGTGTGGATTTGATGATGGAGATCATGGTGGGGTCGCGGCCGTGCCCCGCAATGCGGGAAGCCGGCGAAGCGGTAACGGTACGGGTACCGCGGCCTTAGTTAGATCCCTGCTCGATCTGGGGTTTTGGCATCAGTGAATCTCTTGCTTAAGTAAATGAATGCTCATCGATCCGAGAGTACCCTTCCGCAGCACTGATAGCGGTCCGCAGGATGTAATGGAAAGAAGCTCATTCACGTGTGATAACATAACACACCCCAAGCCGCCGACCCCGGGCCTTTGAATGTAAACAACAAAAGATAGCACCAGTCGCCAGACCAAAAAACCCCCTACAACTCCAACCTAACCGCAAACCCGCAACCCCACCCCGTCCCATCCCATCCCGACCTCCAGCCCAGAAAAACTCCCTGCCCGGTCCCCCCCCAACACCCTACCCCTCCTTCACCTCCAGTACCGGCACCCATCAGGCCCCAGAAACGACCCTCACTCGCCCGGGCCAACCGAAAAGGGCGGACGAAACCCTCACGAAACAGCGCACAGCCGCTCCGCCTCGAGGATGTAGTTGCCCTCCTTGTACTTCTGCGAGCTCTCGTACGCCTTGTCGTACTTCCAGCCGACCTTCTTCTTGCACTGGCGGCAGCAGATGTCGCGCACCACGTGGCGGCCCGTCGTCATGTCGCGGTCCTCGGCCTCGCATTGCGTCACGTTGACGACGGCGTTGAAGAGGTAGGCGCGCCCGTGCTCACCGCGGAAGTCCTGCGTTTGGGGGAAGAGGGGTTAGCGGTTGAAGGCGGTGCATTGGGAGGTGCGGGTGGAGGGAAGGAGGTGGGGTTAGTGGAGGGTGGATGAGAGGGTGGGGAGAGGATCGGTGGTGGAGAGGGAGGGACGGGGACGGTACGGGAAGGAGTGAAGGGGGGGAGGAGAGGGAGGGCTTACTCGGCTCATGATGGCGTCGTGGTTGGCCAGGTGCGTTTTGCAGTGCTTGCAGCCGAAGATCCGGTCCGAGGTCAGGTAGGTGTTGTATTCCAGCCCCATGGTCGAGCGTGGCTCGAGGCGAGTTGGCTGCTGCCTGTACGAGGCTTAGGTGGTGGATGTGGAACGGGCCCGGGATCGCAAGCAACAGGGTCGTTGGTCGACGACGGCCGTAGCGAGTATTGAAGTGGGTTCTGTGGCAGAAAGTCGGTTTTGCTCGTTTAAAGTGGGGATGTGAGGTTGAGATGGGAGTTGCTGGGGAGCTTATATCTCACGGGATCTGGTGAATAGGTAGGTCAGGGTCCCGTGTCGCGGTCACCTGATGGTACCAGATGTGTCTTGGTGAATGTTCCTTTGTAAGTGATGTGAGGCTGCCAATTTCTGTAGCTTGAGAGGCAGCTTGTCGTTTCCGGCTACACAGCCTCAGGGATGCCCTTGAGGACCTTTGTGGCCACGTGCGGGGGGCTCGGTGGCTGCGAGTGGGGTGCTTGGAGAAGCGTCTAGTCAGACGTTAGAAGCTTCGGAAAGAAGCTGTCTGATGTGATGATGGACCTTCGTGTAGTAGAGAGATTGTAAGGGGGAGGTTGTTTTGTTGATTTGAGCATTGGAAAGAGTGGAGGATTGAGGCAATGATATAGTGACGCGGAACAACGAAGTGGGGGTGGCTGTGAGGTACGCTTACGCTGCATGGCGCCCGGCCTTACACATACTCCCTAACAACCCATCTGAGGCTCTTACCATGGTAACAGGTACTGATAGAATAAGGTAGCCTCGCTATATATGATGACCGCTGGGACTAACCTTACAGTAACAATAGGGATCCCGTGGGATCCAACCATCTTCCATCCATGTTGTACCGGCCCACGCCGAGTAGCATTTCCGGAGAGATTGCTGTTAAGATACCACCATGTCTGACGCAGGCCATGAGAATGAATCCGTTTTCTTAGGAGATGCCAGCAACTACAGTAGGGTAACCGCTTGCACAGGAATGGAAGATTCCATATAGGCTCTATTCTCACCGAAAGAGATTTTCGAATGCGAATGCCAGTACCGACTGCGGCAGCTTTGTAGCCTTACATGTTCAACCAGATCATCTTTGATAGCTTAAGATTCAACGATAAAGCTCCTATATATCTTAAGCTGTGATGTTTGTGTACAAAAGGTTTCCCCGCGCGTGCAATTATTAAGGGCTCTTGACCTCCCCAGCTCTTTCACCCTTTCTTTCGTTCACCCGCAGTGCTTCAAGCCTGTTTCGCTCACACGGCCTCGTCATCCTCTCCTCGAGCTCCACCTTCGACTCTTCGAGATTCAAGCTGCACCATAGACGGTAGTACAAACCACACGCCTTGCCTTTCATATTTGCGCCTCTTCGTCTGCACGACCAGCAACCACGAGAAAATACCACTCGTTCCAGGCGTTTGAACCCGCCAAGATCTTCCCAGCCTAGTAGGTGCCTGGGCTCTGTATAGTATGGGGAATTGCGACCGCAAACCAACTGCAGATGACGCAGTTTCACAGACGCTTTGAGCAGCGGTATGACAGCCGGTCTTCACACGTTCGGTATGTCAAAGAGAAGTGATTTCTCTCCGTCACCCTTTCCCGATCTCCTCTAGGAACAGCCGAAGATCCTCCACGTACCAAAACTCAAACGTGTGGCAGGCGTAGTAGATATCGTAGGCTTCTCAGTAAATCTGCCCGCATGTCTGCAGTAGTGCAAGACGGAGTGGTGCATTTGACGGACGATGGAAGACGCTTTGGAGCCCCTTTTGTTTGTGATTCTCAGACACTAATTCATCCAAAACTTTGGGGCCATGTTTGCATTCGTAGCTGAAGACCGAACGTACTGGATCATTGAGAATCGACTTGTAGATCAGGGTTGCAGATCCTGTCAGGCAACGCAGAAAGGGGCGAGCGATCCTGAGAAGGTATCGATAGCTTCACACAGAATCAATGAAAATCGTCAGTCCTTCTCCAAATTTTAATGATGGAAGACATGGTTGCAGTGAAGATGTAACGTTATGGGTGGTTTGATGGATGTTTGAGAAGGGATTCTTGACCCTTGGTAGGTTATTGACCGGGTCACCGTGCATCTGTGAGCGAATGCCAATGCACTGCCGAATGTTTGGTGTGAGTGAGGGGACGATAGATTCGAGTCAACCTTGGGTATGATGGCTTCGACCAACACTACGATATCTTTAGGGAGCCCTCAACCCACGGAAGATGATCAAACCTAATCACCGCTGTCGAAGCGCCCCATGTTGGCGATCCCAAAACCACTTGCAGGTTGTGTGGCCCCAATGCTCAATCCACCATTCGCCGAAGCTATCCTCAACCAGCTGGTCCACCTTGTCGACCCGCTCCTCCCTCTTCAACCCACACAAAGCACAGCCCTTTTTCGATGTCAGCACCCCTTTTGCCGCTTTGACGGGCATGATCTCAGCTAGGTCTGGTATGGATGTCGGTATAGAAGTTGTCACTCCAACCGCAGACCGAACGCGACCAACGAGGTCTTTCCATACTCGCAAAAGATCGATCACTTCTCGATCTTCCCGGAGGGTTTCGGCTTTGTCGATACCAGTAAGCTTCATTCCTCCCGCTCTTCCGGAATGCGAGGGGCCGATTCTCATGTTTTGAGCTAACAGCATGTCTCGTTTCCACCGTATTTCTCGGCCGGCAATGATGTGTGCGGCGACGGTTACGAGCTGTAGTAGATCGAATATTGGGGTTGTCTCTGCAGGACAGTGTGTGCCGCGGTCTCGGAAGGATGCAATGGTGTTGTAGTAATCTTGAAGAACGGTTGTCACGAGCGGTACTAGTATCGACGGAGGAGGAATATTCAACGGAGCTGCTGATTGTTGAAGAGGCTGGGACGGTTTTGCGTTCAAAGATGATGCAAGTTCTAGAACTGGTGATAGGCATCCAGCTTTGGTGGTCGGGGACATCAGCATTGGATTGTTTGTTCGACTATCTCTAGCTCGTGGCTTCACTGCGTCAAGTGAAGCAGCTACTGGGATCGAAGTGGGTGGTAGAGTCTTTGAAAAGTCGACTCCGGGCGAGACAACTGTATCCGCAGCGTCTTCGAACTCCCCCCATCCATCATCTGTGAGGGACCCCTCTGTGAATATACAAGAGTCCGATCTTGTACCATGATTCAGATGGGAGCGCGATACAGTTATGCTAGGGCAAGCGGTGTTAGGCGTGGCGCCCCCGGTCATTGACCCGATGGAGATCAAAGACTGTTGAGGAGGATCATGCTCTTGCAAACCTGACGACGGCGGTGTCCTCACAGAAGACAAAGTAGTCAAGTCACATCTAGATCCTTGCGATCCTTGCTCAGTGTATTCTTCTCTGAGATCACCCTCAGGATTAGACATCAGGGATCGGTCGGACATAGCTGGCTGCGCGACTTGAACACCTGACTCGAAGTCGCCAAAATCATCCTCATCATCTGCGTTTCCCATCTCTTCAAAAGCATCAAGGAGTACTTCAACGTCACTCTCAGTGTCGCTCTCTCTGTTTTGGATTTTTGGCGCCACAGTTTTTGAGCCTTTCTTGGGCGGTGTAAATTTGTCAGTTAGAGATGCATCCTTGACCTTGCCAATATGACTTGAGTGCAACGCTTTCATTTCATGCTTTGGCTGTGACCGTGACAGAGACCCATTTGATAGCTTCATGGGTGCATTGCATGACGGCTGTGCAGGCTTGTCATCAAGACAAGCTAGGTCATTACAGGCGGAGCCTGAGTTCCCGCCAACGGGTGATGCTGAGTGAACTCGTTGCTGTGACTGAGGACTTTGATAATAGTTATCGAACTCTGCGAGTAGTTTTGCGGACGTGTGCATGGCGGAAAGTCAACAAGTAATATAACCCAGGTTTACTTGAGGTATCATGGACGAAATGTCAGAGACTACATAATCGTTGTTGAGCGCCGACGGCAGTACATGTATTCACAGTCACCAATCGAAGACTTCGTCGCATCCATCACAAGGTATATTATTGACTGACAGACAGTATCGGGAAGTACATAACAGAACAGCGACGAGCGTTGTTGTTGAGGCTCAATTTACCCTTATAGACCACAGAAGTACCTTAGGGGCCTCGGTGACTGGTAACTGCCGTCCACCGACAGCTCTACCTTAGGCTGGTAGATGCCCGCACGTCCTTTGGACACTATCAGGACGTGTATTACTGCAAGCTTGATTTTCGTACAATGCTGTCACTTGAGGAGTCTAGGTAAGCTGTTGGTTTCTACATTCCAGGTCAGCAAGCATTAATGGGCTATCAGGGAGAGATGGAAGTTCACACTCGCCAGGGCTTCCAGCCTTTCTGAGCTGAGGGCCGCGGTTACCGATAGTACGAAGGACAGCCCTTGTGTAGTTGGACTTAGATCAGTGTCCTGGAAGGTTAGGCCCAATCCTTACCCTGGACTTCCTTCTGCAATGTGGCTTAATTCGATTCCATAAAAGGCTTTCCTACTGTTCCAGAACCTCGATCAATCAACATGGCCGAAAACGCTCTTGGACTCGAGGAGTGCATACTACGCCCTTCGGAAGCGTTTTCTCCATAACCTCGAACATGCAAACGATCTCGAGTCTATGGGGGACCCCTTGACTGCTGACGATGAGGTAAGCTGAGTGCTCTTCTCAGCCGCATCAACTCAACCCTAACCAGAATTATACCCAATCCGAGTTTTCGAAGAGTATTGTCTGACCTATTACTAAGTCTTGAAAGTCTCCTTGGAATATCCTCCGTCAAGATGAGAACCTTAGAGAGGAGATTCTTCAAGACGTGGAGCGCTGCATGCCGGACAATCTGTACTTCCGTGAGCCTGGGACACAGACATTGCTCTTGGATATACTCTTCATCTTCTGCAAGCTCAATCAGGATGTCGGATATCGGCAAGGGATGCATGAACTCCTCGCCCCTGTCCTCTGGGTTATATCGCGAGATGCGCTGGAAAAACCCACGTCGGACGAATCGAATCTTGATGCGAACAGCGACGGCCTGATGGACATTACTCTAGATTCTCGCTTTATTGAGCATGACGCTTTCACCATCTTCAGCATCATGATGCGTAGTGCAAAGTCTTTTTACGAGCTTGGTGGGCAAGTGTCCGAGGCAAAGGCAGTGCACTCACTGGGGAAGACGGTACCTCAAAACCGTTCTGCAATAGTATCACGAAGTGAGCGCATCCATGAGGATCTACTCGCCAGGGTCGACCCTGAGTTTGCGAACTGGCTGAAAGAAATAGAAGTTCTACCCCAGGTGTTTCTGATGTAAGCCTTCATTTACTGAACGTCTTGCGCATGGATTCCAGCTCACCCGGTCTTAGAAGATGGATACGACTTCTGTTTGGACGCGAGTTTGGTTTCGATGATTTGCTCTTACTCTGGGACTTGTTGTTTGCCGAAGACCCTGCCCTGGACTTGGTAGACTTGGTGTGCGTTGCAATGCTGCTAAGGATCCGCTGGCAGCGTAAGCTCGAACCAAGAGGCCAAAGATCCGATGTTACGGAGGGCTGACCCCTGTGCATCATAGTTCTCGAGGCCGATTATTCCACTGCTCTGTCGTTGCTGCTACGATATCCGCAGCCATCAACGCCGCCGTCAGCTTTCGTTAAAGACGCCCTTTACCTCCGGAAAAACTTGACGCTTGAGGGTGGGCACCATATCGTCTTTAAATACTCTAAAAGAAGGATCTCGGATCAGAAGGCGGATATAGGGTCTTCTGTGTCTGTAAAGCCTCATGGCGTTCTCGATCCTCAGTCCAAGTCATTGAGCCCCTCGCAAAGATCCAACGCGAAGCTGCGGAGCTCCAACATGAGGACCTCTTTGCCGTTACCCTCCCCAGTCAGATTCCTCCAAGAAAGAGGGGGTGTTGAGGGCATCATCAAAGGTGCAATAGGTGAGCTGAAACAAAATGTGCAATCCCTACATGTCGGAAGTCCACCGCGTCAAGATATGGGTGTCCGCCAGCCTTTTCGGCAGGATGTCAACCCTGTCTCTCAGAGCCCATCGCAAATCACCTCGCGGATCGACTTCCTTGAAGCACGTAACAAAAGCTTGGCGAAGATGCTGGAGGACAGCCTGGAAAAGCTCTGGGATCATCAGAGAGCCGCTGTGGAAGACAAAACAACACTCGATGTAGACGCCTTGAGCCTAGCAATTGCCAAGGTGCAGTTTGTTCAGGTATATCTCGAAGACTCTACAATGCCAGTACCGTCACATGGAGAGCCGTTGCAGCCTTCGGACAATCCCGGCAATGCGGAAAAGCATTTGCAACCCAATAATCGGGCTATATGCGAAGTAGCCGAGAATGGAGATGCTACGGAAGTGGTATCGAAGGGTCAAGACGACTCGAAACCAACGAATTCCAATGTCAATCCTAGCGATGGGAGACCGTCCGGGATCAACAAACCTCCTGCGCTTGGAGTAAGCTCGACGACTACAACGCAACCTTCTCCGTTCCATCAGCCACGCCCATCGCTTGCACAGTCCTCGTTCTCTTGGATGCTGGGCGAAGACCAACGCCGGTCGAGCTTTGTTGCTGGGTCACCATTGCCTCCGGAAACGAGAAGAAGAAGTCACGCAAGGGGAAAGGTAGGCTATCTATTTGGAGATGACAAGCCTCCACATGCCGAAGACGCAGCAGTGAGTAGAGGCGAGGGCTCGGATGTGGAAGGGGTCACCCTGGGTACATTGAGGGGAATCAGGGACTGAAGCTGGTACGTCTTGGGGTTCGGTTCTTATAAACAGCGGCGCGATACTGGTTACAGATGACCACAGAACAGGATCTTGGCCGGTCATTGATCTATAAATTGTACATGGGAAGGGACGTTATGAATGGAGGTCTTCAGTACTGGTTGACACCCTAGGGTCCAACGGCTACAGGGCTTTGCCGTTCATACCTTAATCAACAGCCAAAGTTCCATCAAGGTTGTTGAAGCCGAGCCGTTAGTAAGGCGGACGAAGAACATGCGGTCGACATTCCTCGTGCACCTTTCTCAGTGCCATCACATAGTCTGCTCTAATATCATTAGCTGGCGGGCATGATCTCGTCTTAAGAGTAAGGTAAGGGATATTATTGAAGCACTGTGCCCTACCCTCGGTTGGTAGTCAGACTTCTTCCCAATACCCGGCATCACCTACCTTACCTAATTTGTACCTTACGCCATCAGGGTCCAGAGGCAACGTCATGCTGCATTCAAAATTTCCCATCGTACATTACCTTTTGGTAAGACTTGAAAGGTATATTAATTCAGGTCCTCAGTATACATCGTGACCGCGGAGAGATAGAGATTACCCATTGAAGATTGACACAGGTAGATTCTACCTACCTTAGTAGTGTGCCTTTGTAAAAGAACTACGTTGAATACCAGGTAAGTTAGAGAGGGTTACCTATGTATCCCGTCATCAAAATATTAATACCTAAGGTACTGTAAGTGCCCGCCGCAAGTGCCCCACCATAACTGACTGACCTTTCGGTTTCTTTTGAAACCTTACCTTATCCGCTTCACTCGGACACATTCATTCATTCATAACAACGGTCCAGGAATGAATACTTAGTATTGCTACCACCACTCTCCTCTCATCTAATTGAAAAGCCGGGCAAACCTGCTAGACGGCAATGTGCATTTGCATGAGGATCCCTTAACAAATAAGACATCTGCTGCGACCGCCGCATGCTTACTATCCCGTGGCCGAACACGACAGCGGACCTTTCGTAAAGCCTCATCCCTGTCGGCTACGTGCAGCGCTTTGTTCAAAACGAAACTCATGTATCCAGAAAATCAATACAGCTCCTCCCTATAATATAATACTCGTCGGCGGCGTCCACTTCTCCGGCTATCCTTTGTGTTGAAGCCTTGTTGAGGTGTCTGCTGATCGAGCAATGCCCGAGGCCGACATCCCGAGCCCTGGTGAGCCCTTGCTGACCGACCTGGATGCCATAAAGAGATGTCTGAGACTGATCTTCCATTCTTTTCAGGTGCTTCCTTCACCCAGCCCACCACATCGGCCCATTGTATATCACGAAATCTAGCCGACAATGTCTCACTGCCTAAGAACAGAAGTACAGGCAACCTCTTGGGGCATTCAGCCAGGGCAGCCGACACGTCAAGGATACGCTTTTCATTTGACGCCGGTTCGATGATGGAGTATGACGGTATGGCAAGAGCACCGCTGATGCCAGAACACGAGCATGGACTCGGATCCTCTGGGTTACGACGGATCCGACAACTGCCTTTGTCTCGAGCGCCAACACTTCCCTCCTCATCAGAGACTTCGTGCGACTTCACACCACCCATAAGAGCCGCTTCGATGACGCTTTCCTTGCCTTCATCTCGTGGGCCTCCTACTACCGCGTCTGCCGGTCCCGCATCGCCAAACCTTCATTTCAGTGAAGACCTTTCACGCTTTCCGTCGGAGTCACTTCATTCCTTTTCGTTCGCGCATCAAACAGAGGACTTGTTACATGATCGCCAAAATGTTCTAAAGAAATCGATAGACTTTATACGGGATAGATTGGGATGGGCAGCGAGGAATCCAGGACTAACTAGTGCACAAGCAAGAGTGAACGGAGATGTAGAGTTGCAGAGTATCATGGAACTTTTCGCGCGTGCAAATCTGCTTGGACAGGGTTCAAAAGAAGCATCCGTTGCAGGTGCAATCAATGGACCCTTGACCGGACCTGCGGACGTCGACGGGTCGAATATCTTCGAAGATAGCTTCGCACCACGTGCGGAAAGTCTAGTGAACTCAGAAGAAGCGGCACCTCTACACGGCACGAGAGTCGACAAGCAAGAAGAGCCAGGTATTGGGAGTCATGAACATCAACGATTGCAGGGTGATAGTAGTGGTGTAGAGTTACGAAGGGGTGGACCACCTGGCAAACCAGAGGTTTCCCAACCAAGTAATTTTTCTTCGGAAATTACCATGGCCTCAATTGACTCGGCGGTACGAAGTAATCCTCTGTCACCGAGGCGAGCAAGTCTTAAACGTACCTACACCGACACTTCACCTCTATCGCTACAAAACAAGCTTATAGAGACCCTCGCGCGGCCTCATGTCGCCGGCGACGTCGCAAGTACCAATCAATCCGTTTCACCTACCAGCCTCCTTACTTCTGGCCATTTCCTAGCGAGAGGCCCAAGTGCTCAAGGCACAGCAGTCCATGGTCACCGATGGGTGCCAACTCCACAGGCGATCTTCACGACTGAGGCACATGCTCCGTGGACTATACTTGCTGCTAATGATCTTGCATGTCTTGTCTTTGGTGTTACGAAGGCAGAGGTGCGGAAGCTTGGTATACTCGAGGTGGTGCGAGAGGATCGGAGGGGTTGGCTTGCGGAACGGTTAAGGGCTCCAGGCTCGGACGCTCAGGTCAAATTGAGGCATCCACATGGCAAGACGCAGCGTACTAGCCCAAGCCCAGCGACGACAACGGGAAAAGGTATAACAGCCCAACTCCTTGCCAAACCCTCTTCTCGTCAGACTTCCACCCGCAGAGCATACACCGACGATGGGAGCGGTTCTAGCTTTACGAAGAGACGAGCCAGTAAACCAGGCTCGAATCATGTTCCCTCCAAGTCACGCGGAGTGCTGCTCTGCGGTGACGTTGTGCCTATACAGAAGCGTAACGGTGCAACAGGATCAGCAAGCCTTTGGGTCAAAGAAAAACAACGTGGTTTGATCTGGGTACTTGAAGAGATATCCGAAGACGTGGCAAATGTGGAGCTAGACGAGAAGGACGAAGTGATCCATGCCACGGGAGCTGTGGAACCGATATGGGGTGACACTAATTGGCAGCCTAACATAAGCATTAGGAAACTGATTCCTCATCTCCCAGGGAGTGGGGATGCTGGCAGCAACGTCGACTGGTCGAGAATGGAAGAACCCCAACAGCTCACCGTGCATAGTAGTAATGGGAACAACATGCCTGCAACCGTCACTCGAGGCGACGGGTTACGTAGTCTACGGGTCTCAAGTTTTCCGCACATTGCCGGAATGATGGTGCTCTCAGCGTCCAGCCTCAAGATCATAAGTTCTAATGCTGTGTTCTCTGCTGCTTTGTTCGGCCAAGCAAAGCCGGATGGTTTGCCTATTGCTACCTTCATCCCAGGCTTCGATCGAATACTTCGCATCCTAACCGAAGAGGACAAAGTTCAGCTCGTTGACGGCATCGTCATTCCTGAGCATAGCTTCCGTCGAGCACGAGCTTTGCTACAACTCCGAGAAGGCGCCTCAGATGCAGCAGCGATCTTCCTCCGTCCAACAGGTCTACCGGCTAGACATCGCGATGGTGCGGAGATCAACGTTGACGTTCAAATGAGGGTTGTCAAGAGCGATAGTTTTGTACCCGATGAAAATGTTATCGAGGAAGGAAGCGAGAACGAAGATGGTACGAGAACCGAAGGGAGTGGTATCGCCACGACTGAGTTGGTATATGCTCTATGGATTACGTACTCGCGGCACTTGCATTCGATCAACAATAACACTGGTGGGATCTCACCGTTGCTCTCAAGGTGCGCTACACCGCATCGTCTCTCGCCCGGCCAGACTGTCAGTTCTGTACTACCAGAGTTGATGGACTCTGATGACTCTAACTCGAGCGACTCAAGTTCTACATTACTTACCAGGCGGATCAAAGAAGCAGCTTCGCAACCCATCTCTGCAGCGTCCGATGGAAGGGCCGCTACGGATAAGAGTGCTGCCGTGACGTCTCAGAGCGTGCAAGGCCCGCCAGTGAAGAAGTCGATATCAGATTTCGTTATATTGGAAGAAATGGGCCAAGGTGCGTACGGTCAGGTCAAGCTCGTACGGTATAGGAGGAACAACACGAAAAAGATGGTCTTGAAATATGTGACGAAGAGGCGTATTCTTGTTGACACCTGGACCCGTGACCGCCGCCTCGGTACCGTTCCGTTAGAGATACACGTCCTTGACTATCTGCGGAGGGACGGGCTCAAGCATCCCAACATTGTTGAGATGTCGGATTTCTTCGAGGATGAGATCAACTACTACATTGAGATGCTTCCTCATGGTCTTCCAGGCATGGATCTCTTCGACTATATCGAGATGCGTTCCACGATGGATGAGGCGGAATGTCGCAACATATTCAAACAAGTAGTGGCTGCGGTTCACCACCTTCATACTAAGGCGTTGGTAGTTCATCGGGACATCAAGGATGAGAACGTCGTCCTTGACGGAAAGGGGGAGATTAAGCTCATCGATTTTGGTAGCGCGGCGTACATCAAGAACGGACCCTTTGAGGTCTTTGTTGGGACCATCGGTAGTCCACCACCTTCCAACCTGAAATTGCGATGCTAACTTGCCACGCAACAGACTACGCTGCGCCCGAAGTCCTACAAGGCAGGTCCTACCGAGGCAAAGAGCAAGACGTCTGGGCGCTTGGGATCCTTCTTTATACTATCGTATACAAGGAAAACCCCTTCTACAGCATCGATGAAATCATGGACCGCGAACTTCGCATTCCATGGATCATGAGCGAGCAAAACATTGACCTGATCAAGTCAATGCTGGAAAGAGATGTGGATCAACGTTTGACAATCACGCAAGTCATGGAGCATCCGTGGTGCGAAATGGAAGACCAGCCGATGACAACGTAACGTCCGCAACGCCAGTATGTATATACTGCTGATTTTTGTTGGCTTGGGCGATAGAAAGGATGACCACATTAGAAATAGACGGTCGGGTTTTTTCTTCACCAATACCTATGTCTCTACGATACCCTTGGCAGCGTCATTTGTTCTTGCATTAGCTCATCCTTTCTGGCTTTGGAGCATCAATCGGACAACAGCGCATGTATCTTCTTAACTCCGCATGCAATTGATCAGTCCTCGTCCTGACACTGCAGCGCATACTTCGTATTTGCGATTGCAATTGATGCTGAGTGTTCAAATGGAAGAGACCTCTCGAGTTACCTGTCGTTCACTTAAAGAGACACCCATAAGGTTCACACATAAGCCTCGCGCCTACAGTGCGCGGAGGTCAATCGGCTACGCAGTAACCTTCTCTCCGCGATTGAGTAACGAACCAAGCAAAATTGTACTGCACCGGCCCGGTCTTTCAGATCACCATTGACCGCCGAATGCTTCTGTTCCTTACACTTCCAACTGCAATAAACTCTCCTCCCGCAAGGCGAGTTGTTGATTAGGCCGACGGAGAGCTTTTGACCGGTTCATTTCGTTTAGTCGTTTCTCAGCACTGAAATCATCACAATTCGCATGTCTGGTCCTCCGTATCAAAGGCTACCGGCTGCAGTTACCCGGAACCGACAACACAGCATTAGCCAGGAGCCAGACATGTATACTGTCGGATCGTTCACACTGTACTCTAATGCTACGCAATGTTTCTCTTTGCGTTACGGAGGAATGTCGTCCGACTTTGGCTCGAAGGAGACATTTTAAGGCGATGGAGTTTGATATTCCTTTACAAACAATGGGGTTCACCAGCTGCCCCCAAAAGTATATATTATGTATGTCTACTCGACAAGACAATGTTTTGAAGAGCTGTGTTCAGACCGCAAATATTTGATCTGTTGCCTCTGGAATTTACGGCGTGATTTTTGAACTACTATCGGCTTCTCCCTCAACCTGTTCTGCACTGGCCTCAACAACCAGATGGCGTCTTCCACCCCAACCCCAAAGACCCCGAACGCCTTCCGCAGAGGGATTCGCAGAATTTATCAACCCTTTGGCTTCAAGAAAGGCTACAACTTCTCCCTCTTCTTCCTCTCCGCCGGTGCTCTGTTGGGATTCACCCTTGCCCGTATCCAGTACCTCAACTACAATGGCGTCTACCTTCCAGACGCCCCACCAGGAGAAAGCTACTGGCAGAGCAACGGCCATTACAAGAAGGGCCTGTTATTGCATCTGAGCTGCATTCTCCCCGCTTCGTTCCTCATCATCCTACAGTTCGTGCCAGTTGTCCGGCACAAATTCATCATCTTCCACCGCATCAGCGGCTACATCATCATCCTCCTCATCGCCACTTCCAACGCTGGCGCTCTGATGATCGCCCGCCGCGGCTTTGGCGGGACCATCGAGACCCAAGCCGGGATGGGACTGCTGGTCATCATTACTACTGTCGGCATCGCCCTGGCTTACTACAACATCAAGCGTCTACGGATCGATCAACACCGCGCTTGGATGCTTCGCTCGTAAGTAGCACCTTCCCTCCCGCCCATTCATCCGCCGCCTTGTCTTTCTGTCAAACCCAGACAAACGCCATCCGTCACACCCCATCAGCTAACCCAACCCGCACACACAGAATGTTCGCCCTCGCCTCGATAATCACCCTCCGTCTAATCCTCTACCTCGCCGCCCTGATCACCACCGCCATGCAAGACTACTACATCCCCTTCTCCTGCGCCCAGATCGCCTGGTTCTACACCAACTACGGCCTCGGCGACCCGCTCGCCGTCTACCCGCAGTGCGCCTCGCCGTCCGACAACACCACCATGTTACCCGACGCGTACGTCGCCGTTCACGCGGATCTGAACGGCAGCCCGGAGCAAATCGGCGCCAGTCTGGATATTAACTTCGGTATGGCGCTTTGGCTGGCGCTGTTTGTGCATCTGGTTGGGGTCGAGCTGTATTTGAGGCTTACGCCGGGGGAGGCGAGGAGGTTGAGGGAGGTCAGTGCGCAGAGGCGAAGGGAGAGGTGGGGGGGAGGGGGCGGGGAAGGGAAAGGGAGCGAGGGGCAGGTGGAGGTGGGGGTGGGGGAGGGCGAGGGCGGGAAGGAGGTTGTGGTTTAGGGGTTTTGGTTGGAGAGGGGGCTGTTTGCGTAGTGATGATACCGATAACGAGGTATGGACTGTGGAATTTGTTGCGCTACTCTCCGTATATCTCACCGAGTTCCGCTGAGTTGAGCGAAGCATGGGGACTAGAAACTGCATGACGGTAACTTCGCCATACTATTTCTGTTCATACGTACAGGCTGGATGGAGATTATCACCATCTAGAATACCAGGGAGGTACTTAAATAGACAGGACAAGCTCAAGTACTACATCGAAGTATCTGGCCAATGCAAACGTTCACCCTAGTTTTGCCACAACGGTCTTTATAGCCTCCCTACAACCCTACCACCAACCGGCTACCTGACCAAAAATCAGCAACCCACTCCTCGAATCGGGAACACTGAACCGTGAATCTCAGCGCATTGCTTCAAATCTCAAGCCCAAATGGGGACCAAACGACCCCACACCGATCTCTCCGACGTGCACGCCTCCAGAAAAGCAAAACTACAAGCCCACGACAACCACGCACACAAGCGCGCCCGCAAAGCCGACCACTTCACCTCAAACCGACCATCCACAAACCTCCTCCGCAAGAAAATCCGCGACACGACCCGGCTCCTCAACCACTCCACCGACCTGCCCGCCGACACCCGCATCGAATACGAGCGGGCGTTAGCCGGCTACAAACAAGACCTAGAGGCGGTGGAGGAAGGAAAGCGGAAGTCGAAGCTGATCAGTAGATACCACATGGTTCGCTTCTTCGGTTGGTGCCCCCCGCCTCCACCGTCGCTAGTTTTCGAGGGAGAAAGAGGACGCTAATGTCTGGCTCTGGTTCACAGAACGACAAAAGGCCACTCGGCACCTCAAGAAACTCCGAAAGCGGCTTGCGGAAACGACGGATGCGGAGGAGCGCAAGGCGACGGAGGCGCTCGTACACGTCGCCGAGGTCGATCTCAATTACGCCGTCTATTGCCCGCTCGAGGAGAAGTATGTAGGGCTCTATCCGCAGAAGCGAGAGGACGAGGACGAGGAGTCGGTGGTGGCGAGGCATGTGGGGGAGAAACCGTGGCTGCCGCTTTGGAAGGTGGTGGAGAGGCGCATGGAGGATGGGACGCTGGAGGCGTTGCGGAATGGGATGGGGCGAGGCGAGGGGTTGGGCGGGGGTGGGGAGGAGGTGGAGGGGGTTGTGGGGCTGGGGGGGACGGCGAGGCGGAGTGAGGGGATGCCGATAAGGTCGAAGAAGAAGAAGAAGGTGCGAGAGGAGGGGGTTGGAGGTCGGGGTCGACGCGATGAGGACGAGGGGAGTGATGGTGGGTTCTTCGAGGAATGAGTGTGGTTTTATGACGTTCTTGGTGTTGGCGCTGGGTGGCGGAATATGGTTCCTTGTCCCCACAAGAGGATCGGAGGGTATTGCGTTGTTGAGAATCCTTCGTTGAGGACTCGGTCTGAAGGGACCCCTGGAGAGGAATACACAAGATTCCATATGAAGGGCAGGAGGAAACGCTGCCGGTTGGGATACGATGGTATGGGTATCAGGTACCGCTTTGAGAGGCTGTGTCCTCTTGACTGAAGAGGGCATTGCCCTGATTTCTACGAATGAGGCCTTTTCCCCGCAGACAGCACATGACTATACGCCGGCAGATGTGGCTTCCGATGAATCCAGCACGAGCATGCATCGAAGGGCAAAACGAGGAGTCTCAATTTCAGTCGGAAAGTCAGGGGTCAGGGTTGAGGCCACATGAAGAGCCGCTCGGGCAACGGCCTGGCTTAGATGCAGCTGCAGACACCTTGTGCTACACCGGGAAAGAGATATATGGGTGTTGTGATATTTACAGCAGAGAGACGAGAATCCACGTGATTTGTGGAAGAGCAAAGCATTATACGACTTGTTGCCTTTTGTGGCTCTGTTGGCCGTCTGCGGGGTAAATCCAAATTTAGAATAGCACTGGCCATCAACTGCTTGTCGTGTGTTGTTTGTCGTTTCTCGTTTGAACAGCGCCGTACTGGTACTCGTACTCGTATATTGGGTTTTGATGCCTTTGCTGGTGAAGCCTGCTAGCTAGTCTCCGCTGGTTTCAAGATGGCTTCCCGCATCCCGTTGAAAGGCTTGGCGCAAGCCACCGGCGGAAGGGTCGCGGACGGGAAGGCAGCGGCTGAACTCTTACTTTGGCAGGAACAAAGACCCAGCCCGTCAGGCTCGTTCCGATGCGATTGATTTGTTTATTAAGGAGTCGGTCGAGCAATTGACGGCTTCAATGCCATGTGATTGTCCTCTACCATTTGGTCCCCCGTCGTATGCGACATGGCGACCCTTGTTTGACGGGGTACACTACGGCCTTGGCACCCTGCAGTCGCTCTTCAGACTCCAGACTTCAGCCCGCTCCGTTGATGGCAAGCATCTTCCATGAGGCCTCAAGGCGGGGTCAAGCCACTTGGCAGCAACGATCATAGTCTGGACTTTGGTTTGAGATCGGGCGGAAGGCTATATTTATGTTTCCTCTCAAGGAATGAGAAACGCCACGTTGGCTGCGAAGAACCCTTACGATCAGTTCCTCAGTTCAGTACTCCCGCACAATGTGCAGGACGGCTTGATGGATCGAATGAGAGGTTCAGCATCTACGCAATCTTCGACTTTCGAATTCATCAACATGCCCCTATGCATAATGCTTTACCATGGGACCGTGAAATTCCTGCCCTATCCCGCTCGCCAAAGACTGACGCCCTTGACACTCGGGTAATGGAACGAGGTACGGCAGACCGATCTTCACTTTTGACAGATATCCGCTGATCCTTGAAGTCATATATTGATGAAGTTTCTCGTCTATATCTGTCCAATGGAACTCGCGAAGTATATTCTCGATACATCCAGTGAAAGCAGAGAGGTGCCGAGTCACGTACAGTAGCCAGCTTCACCCCAACGTGAGTTTACCTTTATCGTCGAGTGCATTCGACCCTCCCAAAGCCTACTAAAGTAGTACCAGCTGGTCGAAGAACGGCTCTTCACCTGACCACTTCAGCACGAGTGAAGGATACTTACCCTGCTGGAGCGCCAGTCGTCTACCCGTTCACGACACTGTAGCATCGTATCGAGACTTCGAAACCAAGGCAATCTTACTGCAACCCTCCTCGAAAGTCGGATCTGACGACATCAACTCCTCGTCATGGCATCAACAGATGGCAGGAAGAAACGGACCTTAAAGGATCTAGATCCATCGCGGGACCGCTCGACATAAAGCCGTTAACGCTTTCACGTGTTGCTGAGGGCATACGACGGCTGATACAAAGAGTGTCCTACTTTAGGTTTACAAGCTTGCTCTATTACTGAATCTCAACGACAGTCCTTGCAGGTAGCTAGGTTCATTTACATACCTGTCTCAATCCGACGGTTCGGTTGTGTTAGGTGGAGGGACCCTTCTTTCTATAAGAAGAGGAGGTTCTCCCCCAAGACCACGGCACTTCGTCTCACTCAACCATCACCTACCCAGCAGCAAATAAGAAATCCCTTACTCCACACGCTCCCAGTGAATTCCACAGATCAACCATGTATCTTTCAAAGATCACCCTCTTCCTCCCCGTCGTCCTCTCTCTTGCCAATGCCGTCCCGATAGCAGAAGCCGAGGCGGCCCCTGAGCTCGCTGTCCGAGCTCCTGAGATCCTCAAACGGGGCTTCGGCTGCCCTTTCGATCGTCAGGCATGCAACGATCATGTATAATTTCTGACCCCGTTATTTCTGTCACTACCGAGCTGATCTGTTGCAGTGCATTACTCTCCAGGGCGGACGAACCGGCGGGTACTGTGCTGGGTTCTTTCGCTTGTGAGTCTTCTCGACAATGGTTGATGGCACCGGTGAGATACTGACTGGCGCTCCTTAGTACTTGCATCTGCGTCTTCGGATAGACTGCTGATGTGAGGAGATCTGGGGCTACGGGAGGAGTCAGGACCGAGTTGATAAGGCCTGTACATTCGTTGGAAGTACTTGTCGATACGAACAGCGCGTTTGTATTATGTTCTAGATCAATGCAAAGTCGCTTAATATGAGTGGAAATTAGTCCGACATCGAATAGTGGTGTAAACACGACGTCCTATTTCGCCGGTAACCCTCCACTACCCTCTAAATTTGTCCAAGAGGGGATATTACTACATAGGTTCGCAATACAAGGACTTTCATTTTGAACACTATCTATAGATCTCCAAAGCTAGCAGACACATGTGCAAATTGACATGCCTCGTACCAAAAATTGCTGGCCCGACTCTCATCCCAAGCATCGCGTAAATCTTTGTGAGACCTAGCGAATAGATCAACATACCTCTAGCAACAGCTCCAGAAATCAAGACCATATATACTGACAAAGACTGGCTTGCTTATGCGGCCGGTCTACAAGCACGATTGAGCCTCCAAGGAGTCATTGGTTTTCTTGGGAAGCGCTGCTGCTCCAATTATGTATCCACAAACACGGGGCAGGTCGCACCACGTAGCTAGAAGATAAATACTTACTCCCCCCTGTTGATCTGTTTTCCAGTCGTCTTTCTCTCGGACAGTTGTGTTTCCACCGGTTCGCTGTCCATATGACCTTCTCCTGGCAATGGAAACCGCGATCCGCTGGTCAACTCATTCGACGCATGATGAACAACGCTTCCTGCTCGTTGATGTTGCTGGAAGCACTCTCAGACTGTGCAAGGTTACATCTGAGGACGGTACTGAGCTCAGATATGATACGATATCCACGCGGAGCAAGGTTCCTGCGTTTCGTGCTTTCGACTGGTCTCCTGCAGATGAGGCTCTTGTAGCTGTTGGCCAATCCAACGGAGAGACTACGGTCCTTCGTATCGACGGGGACGCCCAAGATGCCTTTTCACTTCCGGTCAAGATGCCGCGTCTCTGCAATGCGGTCACGTTCAGCACCGAGGGTCTCCTAGCCGCTGGTTTGGACAAGGTCCGCAACGATTTCTGTCTTAATATATGGGATATCACCCAACGCGCCGCCGCCGGGAAGTCTGCCGGTTCTGGATCTGAAGGACGTGTCTCGGAACCGCTCAGAAAGTACGCAGTCAATGAAACCATCACGAGCATCAAGTTCTTCTCAGATCAGCCGGAGACATTGGTCACTGGGGTTAAGGGCCAGTTCATTCGAATCTACGACTTGAGAGACTCTCCTGGTAACCCGGCTATTCAGTTTCCTACACGATGTGTTCAGAATCTTGCCGTTGATCTGAAAGATGAGAACTACTTTGCTTCCGCCGTGTCTGGCAGAGACTCGACGGTTTGCGTCTGGGACCGACGCTCTGGTCCGCGGTTCAGTGCAGCCACATTGTCATCAGGACATCACTCAGCTGAACAAGCTGCTTTGGAACTAAAGAATACCATCCACAACAACGGCACGAATCCATCTAACATTTGGAGCGTGCGCTTCAGTAGAACGAAGCGGGGTTGTTTGGGGATACTGTCCAGCTCCGGGCAGGTCAAAGTCTATGAGCTGACCAAAGAGTATACGCACATGATGGACGTAGAGCCAGACATTCGGGGAGACATCAGTCAGGCCCCAGAGCAGCTGTATACGACAATCAGCCATGATGTTCAGTATCCATACTACAGTCGGTACCACGGATATGATACGAGCAAGCGCATTGTGTCTTTCGATTTCGTCAGTCTGGGGGAATCGTTCCACCGTCATCTTATTGTTGGATTACGCGGTAAAGATGACGTCCGCATATTTGAACTGTCACAACGACCTCCACCGTTTGACCTTTCCTCAAGGGCTAATTTCAGCTTCGGTGAGGTCAGTCAAGGCCGTTCACAATGCAAGCCTGCAAATGGAACGTCCTCGCACCCAGCGGAAGAAATTCAAGGCACAGAACACTGGAACTTCAGAGAGAAATGCCCAATCACGCAGGGGACCATTGCGGAGACCCTCCGGACCCTCTGGGAAAAGATCGAGGCGGCCAGAATAACGTTCAACACGACCAAGTGTGGACTCAACGATACCGGAGATACCCCCAGGAGATCAAAACGAACGCCAAGAAATATGCAATCGGACCAGAGTACTCACCAGAAGCTGCTTTCCATAAAACCGCCGGGGTACAAACTCAGAGTCGAAGAGGCTCTGACACTTTTGGCTGTCGAGCGTCTGAGATGTGAAGAAGGTTATCTTTCCGATACCGATAAAAACCTACAAATTATGGTCGATGATCGCCGGTTACAGGAGTTGTGGCTGTGGATCGGCCGTGCGTCTTGAGCCCTCATGGTTGCTTTGAACTTCACTGATTGGTCCATAGGTGCCCGAGCGAACGCCCACGACGACGGTATGACATGCAACGGCTTGGACTTTAGCTACTTAGGGGTACATGGACTTTGGCAGCACGATCTTGGTGAGATACATGTAAATTCGGCCTTCTGGAACCATGTACTAATTACGCTGCTTCGAAGGTGCTAGTCCAGAAACTCGTATAACCGACAACACATCCGAAGCCTGTCCGAACTTCCTTCAGGCGGTCAAGGGTCTGGTTCGGGAGCTTGAGTTGCCTGATCTCATGGCACAAGAAATCGACACTGAGTTCCCTGAGCTCCGTCAGCTATGCCTCTTCTGCTGCGGCTCACCCAAGTCTTCCGCAGAGCTTGAGACGCGAGCGAAGAGCCTGGTGCGTCGAGGTCAACGAAACAAGGCTGCCGCGATGGCAGTCTTTCATGGAAATGCAGGGTTTGCTTGCAGTGCGCTGCTCAGTAGCCCAGCCTCATCCGCTCACAAGACATTAGCGATGGGCATACGAGGGTTTGGGAAAGGAAACTACAACGAGGACTGGAACGAGACATGCAAGATCATCGCCGAGGATCTGGATGATCCATATGCGAGAGCGATGATGGCGTTCGTAGGCGGTGGAAACTGGTCCTCCATCCTCGAAGAGACATCACTGCCTCTGAGCGACCGAGTTTCGGTCGCACTGATGCATCTGCCAGACGACGCACTCACAAAGTATCTGAACACCACAACGGCCACTGCCATAAGAGACGGCGACCCGGAAGGGATCGTCTTGACCGGTCTAACCGAACGCGCCATGGACCTATTCCAAAAATATATCAACAAATCCAACGACGTCCAGACCCCCGCCCTCGCAATGTCCTTCACCAGCCCCCGCTACCTCACCGACGAGCGCCACGCCCAGTGGAAAGAAACCTACCGCCACACCATGCAATCGTGGAACGCAGCCCACGCCCGCATCCGCTTCGACATCCAAGCCACCAAACTCTCCCGCACCTCCGCCGGCCGCCTCACCATCGCCCCTCCACCCCGCCAGATCTCCCTCCGCTGCACCTACTGCGACGGCCCACTTACACACCACAAACCCGAAGAGAACGCCGCCGCCGCCGCCACCAACGAAGGCGTCCATCCTACCGACCACCATCCCCTCGCCGGCCGCCGCCCCGCGTCCGGAACGGTCTGTGTCCAGTGCGGCCGCCACTCGCCTCGTTGCGGCGTCTGCATGAAGTGGCTGGGCCTGCCGGACCCGTCGTCGCGCGGTGGGGTGGCGGCTGCGACGACGGCGGTGAGAGTGGAGGGGCACGGCGCGGACCAGGAGCTGGATTTGGTGGCGGGGTTTCTGACGTTTTGCATGTCGTGTCGTCATGGGTTTCATGCTCGCCATGCGAGGGAGTGGTTTGAGCTCCATCGCGTGTGTCCCGTGTCGGAGTGTCGGTGTCTTTGTGGCGTTGGGGCTTGAAGGGTTGTTTGTAGTCGGAGAGATTGGTTTGCAATGTCATTTGTCCCGTCCCTGTACCTTTCCTCCACATTATTGATTAGGGTTATAGGAATAGATCTGGGATATAGCAGGAATAAATTATGCGTACTCTACTGATGGATGGTTGGCTCCTCTGCCTGTGGTCGAGGGAAGGAGTTACGTAGTGTGCGGACTGTGTAGTCAGAAATCTGGGGGCGGCCACACATAAGCATTGAGGACCATTACGTGGAGGAGAGAAGTGTATACGGATGGTCGGGACGGGATTGTAGTCGATGAGACCTGTGGAGGACGAAGAACAGAGAAGCTCAAGTAGCTGTAATTGTACCAGGTGAACTACCTACAACTCCAGCTCCAACTCCAGCTTCAGATCCAAGATACACGAGTCCCGTCCGCGGTGGCTGTATGTTCAGCGACCGAACGTTGGTCCCGCCCCCCTCCCCTCTCCCCTCCCTTCCCACCACCTCTCCTCCCCATCCCCCTCCCCTTCCCGTCCCCATCCCCACCAACAACCTCCCCCACAACCCTCCCCCCCTCCCACAGCACCCTCTCCCCCCACCCCCCATCCCCCCTTTTCACCCTCTGCACCACCCTCCCCACAAACTCCAACCCCACCACTCCCTCCCCATCCCCCTCACACAACACCACCCCATTCTCGCTCCGCCAGAACCCCAGCCCCCCTTCCTCCATCGCCCGCCGCACGTCAACCCACACCAGCACCGTCGCGTCTCGCCGCATCCCTGATATCACCACCTCCTTCCCCTCCTTCGCCCTGTTAGGTACATTCCCCGCCTTGCCCTCCTCCCCTAACTTGCCAGACACGTCCATCACGTCCGTCCCCCAGCCCGGCACCCCCGTCGCGAAATGGACATGGTTCCTTCCCATGCGCCGTAGCCCACCGGACGCGAGTATCAGCCGCCACGCAGCGGGGAAGGTGCCGTGCACGACTGTCGCGGGCGCCGTGAGGGGCGTCAGCCGGGTTAGGGCGAGAGCCTGGGAGGTGACGGCCGTGATGCTGTGGCCTTGGGTGGCGCGGATGCGGTAGCTTGCCGGGTCGGTAGACACGTCAGGGTCGGAGGGGTCGGCGGCGACGGAGGAGGAGGGGTCGGAGGAGGCGGGGTCAGAGGACACGCTGGGGGAGAGTGAGGAGGGGGACGCAGAGGCGAGAGCGAAGCGCTGCTTGTCGTTGCTGGCGACGATGGATTGGACTTCGGCGAGGGTGACGCCTAGGGCGCGGAGTTTGTGCCATGCTAGCTGTGCGGCGCGGGGGAGAGGCGGTTAGCGTGGGCGGCGGGAGAGAGTGGGACGGTGGGAGAGAGGAGGATGGGGGGGGGGGGGAGAGGGGCTTACGAGGTCGGCGACGTTGGCGTAGCCTTGCGCGTCGAGCTTGATGCCTTCTTTCTCGGCGCCGTGGCGGAGTATGAAGCTCATGGCTTTCGAGACGGTTACTTCTCTTGGGAGCGGGCCGCCGCTGCGGCGGTTGCGGGGGGGCATGGTGGGTGAGTGGTGGGTGAGGGGGAGGTGGGGTTCAAGTGGGTTGCGGGTTGGAGCTTTTAGGGGGTGGATTGGAGGGAGGAATCGTTTGGACGGGCGCAGGGTCCTTTTCATGCAGAGTTTGGCAGTGGGTGGAGGAGTGGTTGTGGAGGGTTGATTGCGTTCGGGTTCGTTGACGCTGGTTATGTAGAAAGACATCTGTGACTCAGGGACATTTCAAGAACATGTGACACAACTGACTGTTTACGAATTCGAGTACCACGTTCAACGCGCATGTCACTACGTAGTAAGTTTCTAAGACCGACTCTGTACGGAGCCGCCAGCGCTTGCGCTGGAAGGAGGAGACGGAGGTGGGAGTTGGGGAGAAGGGAGGCAGGGAGGAGACATAAACAACTGTGTAAGAGGGAGGGCATGGGTACTTCAAAAGACGTCGTTATTAGATTCTCTCACTTTCGAAGTTTCGACACGGTGCTATCACGATGCGATGGATGGGTTATTTTCGGATCTCCGCCCGCTGGTAGAATCTCTTCAGCGAGGATGACATCTAGGCAGGCCGACACAAGAGATAAAAGGAAAGGGAACCTTCATCTTTCAACCCCAAGAAGCCGAAAGCAAAAGCGCAGTAAAGCGGGCATCTTCCGTGAACTCCCTTTGCAAGCATAGATTTGATATCTTGTAGATAACGCGAGGCCCTCCATTCAGAGCAGCAGCGCTCATAAAAGGTCCGGAAGGAAATGGAAACAGACTCCATCCCTGCAAGGCCCTGCAAGGTGACTTTCAAAGAACGCCGATGCGCCAAGCCATTCATATGCCTTTATTCATTGAGGATCACCCTCCACGACCCCATTCTCCTGAGGGTCCGTGCTCGGCGCTCTCAACTTCCTGGTTAGAAAACTCGGACTGCCTTCCACGCTGCCTCGTCTCTGGCGTACGGGTACAGTCACCTGACCGGCCGAACCCAACCTCAGCAGTCGAGCTTCCGCCAGTCGACTGCCGCTATCAGTTGCCGGTGGGGTGGAACGGTCGAGATACCGTCTGTTGCCGGGTTGGATGTTAGGTGTCGTGAGAGCCTGCGAAGTGGGTAGATGGTTTCTCCGGACCGGCAGTGAAGATTTTATTGATGACGGAGACCTTTGCGATTGGTGAGGTGGTGTGAGGCTCGGCGAGTAATCTTTTGAAAGACGCTCTCGTAGAGAGATTCTGGACGAGGATACTTCGGTTGCTGCTCGTGAGAGAGGCCGTGGTTCCGGATCGTTGCTTGCGTCCTCTCTCCGCCGTGTCCGGAGAAGCATAGTGGGGGTTCGACTGAGACGGCGAGGCTTCGAGAGTTCCGTTTGGGTTTGTGTGGGTGTGATGGATCCTTGCGCTTGATCTTCGTAGCTGTTGGTGCTGGGTGACGCACGTATGCTTGCCCTTCTCGCTTCCAACCGGCTTGCTATTCTCGACTTTGGGAATGCGCGTTCATTCGGTTCCTGACTAGAATCTCTTTGGAACTGAGACGCATTTACTCCAACCCCAGGCTCAGTTGGAGAAGCGTTAGTAGCAGGACGCACCGCTACTACGCCGTTCGTCGACGAAGTCCCGCGATTATCATCTTTATCCTCTGAAAGGGCAACGCAAAGCTCCGTCAGGCTACGACACATACTGTCGGCCTTGCGACGCACTTGGCGATCCATCGAGCTCGGTCCACCCAGAACTGATACGGCGCTGTGCATCGTCCCTTGCGGTCCATTGTAACCCGTCATTCCTGCCAACGCCAGCGCGTCAGACGCGGTTGCTTCTAATGCGCGGTATACGTCGACGCTAACGAGGGATTTGCATTTGGCCAACGTGGTATGTAGGAGCGGGTGAAGCTTGGCGACGCCTGGTCCGCCAATAGCAAGATCGGCTGGTGATGCGCTAGCGTCAGCGCCCTGCCTCGGCGAAGACGATATCGTAGTGACGGTAGTTGTTGCAGTCTGGGGTCGCTCGCCAGACGCGGACGAAAGTGCAGCCGCTGATGATTGTGGTAGCTTCCCTACCAACTCAAGCCTACGTAGCCGTTCCTTCATGTCCTCGAGCTCATCCCACACGGTGGACTGCGCTGCAGTAGATACGGTTGATTCGGTCCCGTCGGGGTGTGGGGTATCGAGGGAGGGGTCATGCTCCATATCTGTGATGTGGTGGGCTAAAGGGGAGGAATAGTGATTGCGCGTCGACGAGTGCGACAGATTGGATTGGCGGTAAGCTCTTGTAGGCATGTGAGGGTAACCGGTATCTGGTATCGATGACCTACGCCCATTATATTGCTGATGCTCTGGAGAGGCCTCGCGGCTCAATTGACCCCGGGCAGTCGTGAAGGGTGACCTGTGATTGACGCCGAAATAGCGAGATCGACCGCTATCATGGAGAGGGTGGGCTGACGCAGCCGAGGATCGCGCCTTGGTGGATTGACGATAATGCAATGGTGGTGAGGGGGTGTGTAGCGACTGTGGAGAGCTCCGCTCTTGCTGCCTATGTTGCCAGCGCTCGATGGACGTGTATTGTGTCTGTGAGTGCGAAGAGGTCTGGTTGACAGAGTCGTTGCCGTTGGACTGAGGTCGAGTCGACGATGGGGAGGAGTATTGTAGTGCATTGTTTTGACGGTGGTTGGCAAGCGAAATCCTAGACTGTAATCGAGTCAAAGTGTAATAAGATTAGCTTGACAATTTCGTGGCAATCTAACTGCAGACGGTCATAGAGAAACAACGATCAGGGATATAGGGCTGTCTGTGCTGGGGATTGACGATAGTGAACCAAACGTAAAAGGTATAGTGTAGTGAGACTCGAGATTACAAGACTTACTCTCCGCCTTTCGCTCCGACTCGTTGAAGCAGCCGGAGCTTCGATGGTTGATGTGGCCCGTGCAAGGTTCAGGAACAGATCCTCGTTGCTAGCCTGTCCATCGAGGCCATCAATGGCATCGTCATCGTCATCTTCATGAGCCGTGTGAGCATATCCAGCCTCGCGAGTACCTTCCAACGCCCGTAAAGTCCGGTCTCTTGCATCATCCGAAAACTCATGCAAGTATCGATCTACGCTTGTTGCCATCGGTGCTCCGTTAGACCATGTAGAACTTCGAGACCTTCTTCGACTTGCGCTTCCCTCTTGCTCTGCAATCTCCAGTGTGGAGCCTGCTGACGTGTGTGGCCTTGAGGCGCTGTTGCTTGATCCGTTCGCACCCCAGCTTTTTCGGGCGACAAGACCAGGTCGCACGTGAAGCTTAGGCGCAGAACTCAATTGTGTGGGAGGTTGTACCCTCCGCGGGGGATCGGTCGAATATGAACGCTGCGTACTCAGTGCCGGTGGTGGTCCACTCGATGTCTCTATTCCATGGCTGCTCCGTGATGCTGGCGCTCGTCGAGTGGCTGGGGATCGGGCTTCAAGACTTGACGAACCTGGCTGAGGTGCGAAATACGACTCGATGGGTGTAGATAAAGCTCGGTTGAGATGAGGTCTTGCTGAAGAGGGACGTTTGACTCGCGAGTCTGTGGAGGTTTTCGAAGAGGATGAGGTCAAGGCAGGGATTGAGGTGGATTTCCTTCTTTCCAGTTTGAGCGAAGGAGGTTGTTGATCAGGTACGAACACGGGTGATTCTCTGGAGTTACCAAGGATCGCGCTCACACCGTTTGGCGCAACCGAGGATGCTGCTAGCTTGTCGCGTTCTGCTGAGTTTGTGGGGGAGTTGGATTCCAAGTTTGATCGTGCGACTTTCGAGATTAGTTGCTTGTCAAGCACGTCAACGTTGCTGATCTTGTGTGGCTCGCCGTTATCTGGTGAAGGGGCGTGAATGGTGGAATCGTGTGCAGGAGACATGCTGCTCAAAGTTGATTGTTATTCATCGGGCAAGTTCCGCGCTGCACTGCACTGCACGTTACAGCGCGACTTCCTCAGCCCCTCCAAGGTCATCATCCGCGACCGTGACCGTGACCGCGACCTCAGATGGCATCCAAAATGATACTATTCAAGTAGTCAAAAATTCGAATGATTCCCAGTTTCTACAGGTTTTGTCAATATAGAGGCTGTCTGAAATCTGAAAGGAGGATTCCGTGAGATAAGTTGTAACCAACCATAAAGTGCCTCTGCCTGGGATCATCTGCAGCGTGATTGGGCTAAGCAGCTAACGTTAACGTTACTCCAGTTGAAACCTTCTACCGGGAGCCCGCTACTCTACGACAAGGGCAAAGCATAACAGATGCAAAAGCCAAAGCAAACAGGATCATCGCCATTAATATTGAGATTTATGTGCCGGTAACCTCAACAATTATTAATGAGTCCATCCAGCTCGAGCAATTGGCCTCTGATCAAGATGGGCTGTCTCCCTGCTGATGAGGCCTAATCTGAGTTCACTCATACAGGACGGTGACAGTGCCGTTATTTGAGAAGGCCTACCTAGGCAATCATTACTACACTTTTATGTTTTACACTTTTATGTTTTACACTTACATTCTCGCGACTGCAACATGTAGCCCATCGCGGATCAGAAGGTTATAGGAGGGGTAAGGTAAGGTAAGGTAATCCCCTGAGTCTCGAAGACAAGATGCTTTATCACTTGCGTGCTTTAGTTCTTGGCCGGGCGCCGACGAGATTGATATCAGCAACTGTTATTTTCGTGGAGCGTTCCGCATCTCTTCTCTATGTACCTTGCCTTGGTACAAAACCGGTCGCAAGCTAAGGTAACTGTACTCCAGTAGCAGGTACCTTAGTGTATGCAGGTCCCAGGCACAGGCGCTATCAGACTCTAGGACAGGACGACCGTCTCATATCATGCATTCATGCTTGAACTACGAAGTAACTTCCTTCAGGCTGGGAGGCCTGAAGCTTTGAAGTGTCTAGGAGACACGCACTCGGAGTGGGACGAGTGCTCATATGAGTACCGTGGTAAACATGGTTTCTACCCAGGCCTTCTTTCTGAAGGTCTTACAGGTTTGGACGGATCTGTGGGTCCGTGCTACAGGCTATGCTGCATAATGATGCAGCTCATCAGATTCGGATATGCTGGACTCTCCCCCGCAATAATGTGGCGTTCGGGTGAGCAAAGCAAAGTGAAGCACCAAAAGCGACATTGTTGATTGAACGTCGATAAGCCGCTGCTAAATCAGTATGGAAAAGCAGTCGTACAACTGGCTCGCAAAAGTTATCATTATTATACTTCCTTCACGGGAGATACAAAAGACGTAACGGGGCGCATTCAGAGCTTCAGGACAAGAGCTGATGTTGACGTCTTGTTGAAGTAGATGAGTGCTAACAACTTTACCTCCTTCAACAACCAAGATCTTTGCATTGGATGAGATCTTTACTAACTACACCACATTTATGACATGGCAACAGAACACGTTACCGTGAGGTGTGATCGGCCCGTCAGTCTATCAGGGTTGATACTCTATGTGGAGAACAGCGTCCTCTAAATTAGCTCAATGACACAGTCCCGGTCGTCCTCCCCGTCCTCAAGACCATTCGGAAGGTGCTGCAGGACTGACTTATCCTTGCCCGATACAAGTTCTTGTAACTTGACTCAAATTCTGCAACATTTCGGTCGACGCCTTATATCGCCCGTCGCTCCCAATTAGGCCCCGCCCATGAGCCCTGATGCAGCTCCAGGCCGCAAGAATAACTTGCCAAGGTCGCCCATTTGCGTTCGATCTTCTGCCAAGCGTCATAGGTTTCCACCCCTTCGAGTTCCTTTTCGAGGTTCTCGACCCAATCGTCATCCTCCATCCACGGTGGCTCTTGGAGGATACTGAAGTGCTCGAGAAGACAGTCCACGCTCTCGATCGTCGCCTGCCGCTTTGCAGAGGTTACTTTCCTTTCTTCCTTAGCCTGGCCAGCGGTACAATACGCTCGAGAGAAGAAGCTGGCAGCTTTTCGTAATCTAGCCTCATTCTCGAAGAACTTGCCGATCAACTGGGCGATGTCGTCGTCGTTGGAATTGTACTTGACTCTGAGTTCCACAGGCGATGCGAGATTCTCGGGTATTCCCTTCGGTCGTGGGCCATGGACCAGGAGGTTGCAGATGCGTTTCATCACATTTTGAAGGACCATCACTGAGACTTCCTTCTTCTCACATATGACGGTGGTTTTTTTGGACCAATCTGACACTTCACAAGTGCTATAGCCCACGACAGGATCGGCCTGCCTCGCCTGCGAAGCATTTCTCTTCTGGATCCGAACGTATGGAGAAAAGATCGGGGTTTCCCATTCGAGGTCCATGTCGCTAGTTCGCTCCTCTTGATGTAGGAGAAAGCCACGATGTTTTCCAGGATAAGCAGCTTCCGCCGTCAACGTTTCGACAGTCCAGTGCATCGATTTCTTTGGCTCAAGCCAGTTGAAGGTCATGGTGACTTGCGCTTGACAGTCATCACCGCTGAGATAAGGGAACGTATAGGTGCCACCCAGCCAATACAACCATTTTTTGCTTCTCGCTGCCCGATTCTCTTTCACCGTGGGGTCAGAGGGTCGCCGGAATCGTTCATCCAGTTGAGTCCATTCGACACAGCCAGGATAGTTATTTGGCCGGTACTTTCCCGTACGAGGTTGCAGTTGGTCCCAGGCCAGCTGCCTCCATACCCGGCTGTGGATCTCCTAAAGCATGAACAGTTTTAGTGCCTGTGAGTAGGATTTAAAGACAGCCTCCAGTCATACCGGCGCCGTCAGCTCCTCCGGATAATCTTGCTCCTCGGCTGGCTTATAACGACTTGGATGAAGTAGCATCGTATCAACCTAAGGATTCCAAGCTTGTGATATGCCTCGGTAGCATACAATCAAATAGGAATGTTTGAACGCGTGGAATCAACCTACGGGGGGAAGTCATTGCTTGTTGTAGGTGTCCTTACTGTGCGCTCTGAACTAAGAAAAGAATGTATATTTTTCGGTCCAGGAAGGCTTCGACAATTGCAACCTCAGCAAGGCTGTTATTACATTGATCGGGATTACCTACACTACAGGCATCAAAGATATAAGGTCTTTTTCGCTAATTCTCACCAATAGAATTGGACGTCACCTTGTTTCAGGTACGGGTAAGGTATCACAACGTGCCGTTCACGAGCTGCAACACTTCGTAACTAAAGATCTGTGGCTGCTGCACGCAAGATTGCTTTCCAAGGATAGGAGACAAGTCTCGGCCGCTTCAATGGCTACCGATTGTTTTCGAGTCTCCTTACAAGAAGACATACGAAGCATGTATAAGTCGCGATAGATCTTTGCTCTGGAGAAAATGGTGAAATGTCAACACTACTAAAAATCAGTTTCAATTTCTCCACTGTATGTCCATGATGGACAGCAGCTCCGACTACAACACGGAGGTTGCTGAGCTTAAACAAGACAGCGACGACGTCGAGCAGGAATTCTCCGAGAAGCCGCTGAAACATGTCGAGTTCCCGCTACCGGCTTTGAACGCGAGTGTATGGGCTTTCTTCCAACTGGCTGGATTAGGTCGTGCTGTCATTGTCACTCCTGCTTATTGTGGATCAAGGAAAACGCGAGGTTTCTGGATAAATTTGAGCAGCCTGCACTAGACGAAGCTGATGTCGTCCCTTGGGTACATGTGAGAGCCCCGGCTACTGATCGAGAGAATGCAGAGTGACTGTTGAGATAGGGCGACGGCAATTGGAACCAGTCTGGAAAGATCCAGCTGCTGTATGATTCCATGGTTCCGAAGCTTCTGTAGCTTGGGCACAGGCTTAGTTTCCCATAGCGTTCAAGAGTGGAACACTCAATCGATCCGCAACGAAAGCCTTTCAGAAACACCGATCCCATTCTCGAAGTCTACTTTCGATGCCCTCAAAGATCAGCATTGGCTTACGGATGCATGGGTTCCGATGTGGCACAACGATGCCGGGGGCTCGGGGTTTCTATTCCAAGACGGAGCAGCGCGTACGCATTCTCTGTTCTATCAAGCGATCTCTGTTAATGCGTGGCAGGATTCTTCCTGCAAACCCCAAATGACGGCGGTCCCTTTTGTTCCTTGGCTGTTGCAGGTTTTCTGAACGGTACAGGGGGAATCTTTATCGCAGACAACAACTTCCAGCTCGACTCGCTGTTGTCAAACCAGGAATTTTACGTGCCTCACTTCTTCCACGATGGATATTCCGGAATGGATTTTTGTTTGCTACCGATACTCGTCTTCGAATGGCATGTTGCTTATACGGCGAAGCAACTGACGAACCTCAAGAAGCGAGTGTCGAAGGTAGAGGACGCAGTGGGATCCCAACAAGGATCGGCGAATCCCGCCTATCTGAGCAGCGAACTGAATCGCTGCAGCTCGTCCCTGTTGGTACTTGATCGAAGGTGGCATTTCGAGCGGAACGTGGCTCAGAATCTCTTGAATTACTTCGAGGTTTTTGCGCTCAACCGTCGTCACAGAGTCGGGGAGAACAGGGCATATTACGTCCCAAGCTCTCAGCAACGGGTCAAATTCCACTTGGAGTTGTCGAATGCCCTTGAGTATGATATTGGGGTACTTCCTCGCAGGATCAAACTCCAGCAAACTGCTGTGAGTCTGGCGTGATTGATAGTTCAAGCTTCGCATGCTAACGTACACCGATCAGGTCCGCAACTTGGTCGATGTTGGCATTGCGACCAGTACTCGTGACATTGCGATGGAAAGCCGTCGGGACGCTTCTGCTATGAAGACAATCGCCATTCTCACACTTGTCTTCTTACCAGGAACTTATGTTGCAGTATGTGCTTTCTGCAATGCTGCTTCTAGCTACATTATCCTACTCTAGCAAGCTGCTCCGCTAATTCATCCTCAGGCACTCTTCAGTATGTCCATGTTCAACTGGCAAGCCCGTGACGGGGAGCCGGTCACTTCATCCCACATTTGGGTGTACTTTGTGATCGCCATCCCGTTGACCATACTCGTGGTCGCTGTCTGGTTCTGGTGGTTTCGTACCCAGGAGAAAGCCCAAAGGCATGATATCGAGCTTCAACGGCTGCCCAGTTCACGCCCGGTTTCCAAAGTTCGGTCAACCAAATCAGGAAAGTTCAATCACAGATCTTCTCGATCTTAGTGTTTGTATCGTTCCCTCAATGACCGGCCGACTGCTGGATTTTGGACATCTGGTAGAGATAACCCCGACCATGCTTTGCGTACCCTCGATGACCTAGCGAAGAGCGATGGACTATGATGAGAGATTGACCGCGCCTCTCAAGATGTCGTTCCCGGAGTGATAGCACGAGGTGTCACTATGGGTAATCGTTGGTGCTGAAAGATTCTGAGGGCTCTACTGGTCCAACGCCCGAAGCGTTGCCAGCTGTGAGGAGAGCCCTGAGATACCGAGCATTGGCCGAGGGCACTCATAATACTTTGGCCTCGGGTCCGGCAGAAGGGATTGTGGATGGAAGGAGCTTCACACGTCCTGCACGAAGGCAGCAAGGTCGCTTGCGCCTGCATCCATGTGATGAACGCCAGGGCAGGCAGGTCACTTTCCGGCAGTCAAGCTGACTTTCCCCATATCTGTGCTTCGATCATCGGCCGACATGTACTGAAGTGAGGTCTACGGTCAGACTTGGACTAACGTATCTTGCCGTATGGCTACCTTGATATCAAGCATTGGTCAAGACTTAGAATTGCAAGGTCAAGTAGCCATCACTGGGGGACTATGTGGCATTGTGGAAGGTAGTCCGGACACTGCTGAGACGGACATACTGAAAGATAGATAGTCATGAGTCTGTACAAAATGATCTCGGTCTTGAAGGCACATTCTGTAACAAGCAGGGAGCGGAACGAGAGGTGCAAAAGGCCTTCAGTTATTTGAAGTGAGATCGATATGCATGCATCATGATTATCTGCAGTCTCAAACCCCGTATCTACCTTATCCGAGTTGGAAGGAGGCCGAATCGTTACTGTAGTCGTAGTGACAGTACCTTAAGGAGGTAGTAAGGTAGTGACAAAACGTTAATGAAGTGAGCTTGTCCTGAAAGAGAAAGGGGAGCGGGTCCATACCTGATCTGGCCTAGTCTCAAAACGAGGTGAAACAAGCCACTGTCTATTAATAGAGACATGCTTTGGCTGACTCCGGCGCTTGCCCGGCCTTTGGGCTAACAAAGTTACCTTACCGTACCTTAGGTACCTCTGTAGGTTACGGACCCCCTTGAGGCCACAGCGACCGACCTTTTTCTTTTCGTTGACCTTTCCGCCCCGCATCACCACCATTCCAATTCCCAGCCATAGACTGACTTTGTACCGAAGACGTGGGTGACTATAGGTACCTAGACCAGCCCAGAGGGAAAGTGGGTGGAGCTGGGACTTTTGGACCTGTCACACACACGGTGCGGATCTGGAGATCATCGCATTCTCCTTTACCGAAAGGATTGGGAGATCACCCCGAAGAGTCTTTGTCTTCGTTGTGGCCGCATCATCATCATCAAGACGCCCCCTCGAAATCTTAAGACGTCGGGACAAGCTTCACTTCATTTACCTCCACACTTGAACGATTCTATCCAGGCGACTGGTTTTTCTTCAACCTCAGCTCTACCAGATCTTCATCTCGGTGTCGTCTGAGTTCTTCCGACCACGGACCCGGAGCTGTGTCACCTTACCTTCGTAATTGCTCTCAACCCCGATAACAGCAAGGGTTTCGAATCTCCTTCTCGAGTCTGCCAGCCTAGAGCAGTCCCTACTCCCGGTCCGAGTTTTCTACATTCATTACTAGACATTTGGCGATAAGCCAAAACTGTCACGCCAAAAGCGTGCCACCTGGTTGTCCATCGAGTTTGCCTCCTTCTGCCGACACCCACGACACCTGTTGAAGCGGCCGAGATAGATCTATACCGTACTCAGCACTCGCTCAAGTCCTGAACGAGGCTGCTGGCGCCAGCTAATATATCCAGCTGGGTGGTGACGGGTCGTTCATTGGGTTGCGCTGCGGTCGCAATCCGTCACCACTACCACTATCGACTGCTGTAGGTCCTGTCACTTTTGTCACCTTGGGCACCTGATTCGTTGATCCTGCCGCCTCGATTCAATAACTCTTCGTCTACGCATAGTGCCGACAGGGAACCGGCCAGCAGGGGCGTTTAAAATTAGAGTTGTCTTGCATGAGTGGCGTTCAACCTAACTGGTCAAACTTCTCTGAAGCGCCGAAGGCTGACTGGGTCTCTCCCCACCTCAACAGATCTTCTTCGCTATTCGTGCAACTGACCTCCATCCGCTCCTTCACCCTCCACCGTCGTGTGTCCCTCCAACAAAGCCTTGGGTAAAGGCTCACCGCTTCTCAGACAGGCCCGCGACGTTTGGCAGCGCTTTTGTCCTTGTCGCCCGTCCACTTTGGGTCCTTCTCCGAGCCTGTGCCATAATCACGGCACGAATCAAACCCCTTCCCTGGTTACCACCACTATTCTGGTAGCAATCGGGCTTGCTCAAACGTCGTGGTTCGCATGATTTGACTGGTGTTATCCATTAGTACCGGCTGCCCTCGTACCTGGAGCATTTCTCGCTTTATACAGCGCCTGTACACACATAGGGTATCGAAGGATCAGGACGACAGCGCTTGGCCGGCGGTAAGGTATGTTAGGCTCCTGGTGTCCGTAAATCTTCACTGTTTGCCATCTGCCACACCTCCTCTCCATTCCAAGCCTCATCTGCTACTGGCCAGCGTTTCGCGAACGCCAGTGAAAGTTCACCTTCATATCTGCGGTTTGCCATATCTCAACATCGTCTTTCCTTTCACAGGGCCTCGTCGAGCGTGTCTCGCAAACTCACCATGACCACCTCGACTTTCATGCAAAATGCTAACAATCTATCGCTCAAAAGGTCATATACTGCTCTCGCGTCATCATCATCATCGTCCCGGAGATTTGATAAAGATTCTGAGCTGGAGCATCCCTTGCGTTTGCAACAGCCCCAAGTCCTGAATCTTGAGCGTCCGATCTCTGTGTCAACAAAGCGACGCTTATCCAGTACGCGATCATTAAGTATGCCGATACAGCTTAGTACACAAGCATTGTTGGCTTCGTTACCGTCGTTTATGTCTGTGTTCGGGGAAAGCTCAGAAATGAAAGAGAAAAGAGACGAGGGTGCCGCGACGACAAGTGAACGAAGCAGGACAGGAATCACAACAAACAACAAAACATCCAACACCAACTTTTTGCCCCCACAACCACAGCACCGTGATAGTACCTCTACCTTGAATTCAGAATCGACCGACTCGTCTCCTACAACCACTATCTCTACACTGGACTCCTCATCCGTCACTGAGCCTTCTCCCAGCTCGTCACCGGAATCCGCCGTTTCTGTTGCGCCTCTCACGTCTTTCAAATCCTTCAGGTTGACCAGCCAATTGCCAGAAAAAAGCGGTATGGAGTCACCGCCCGGCTCGCTTCTACCTCTGCCAGGCCTCACACGTCCGGAATCACCAGGCAGGAAAATTCGGAACATGAAGAACCTCTCTCTGAACATGTCCACATCTACTAAACCGGGAGCACAACTTCCCAAACTAGGCATCTCTACTGCTTCGGTAGTAGAATCCTCACATGCGATCTCTGCCCCTGCGTCGCCTTCATTCATAGTCCCACCTAAACCGCCGAAGCGAAAACCAAGTAGACTTGGGCTCACCATCTCGACGCCCGGTCTGGGCACGACAAGTCTCTCAGAATCGAATGCCTCCGATGTGCCTCCAACTCCGGCTTTCAAGCGGCCTAACACCCTTCGACATTTCCAGTCTTCCCCGTCATTATCTGTATTCTCACCTATGGCGGCACCCGAAGGTGGCATGCAGTTACCTCCTCTCGAGAATACAAATGCGCCTCGGCGTCTGGGTCAAGCACGGCCTCCGCTGATCATCTCCCAGAAATCGTCCTATGAGTCTTCAGACCAGTCGCCACTTTCAATTCAACCTCTACATGGAGTGAAAGAAGAAGATGACTACGAACCTCCTCTATCTCAGGAGGTGAAGTCACCTGCTTATCCAGAAGGACCGGTCTGCATCTACGACCCAAATGTGTTTCTTTACCTCGAACCCAACGAGAAAGAAGCTTCTACATTCGATGTGGTCTTGAACGTGGCGCGAGAGGTCCAGAACCCATTCACTACGGCAGAAAAGGCTCTTGAGCTTCAAGAGAAGGGAGCCAAACCGCAAATTGTGTCGGAGTTGCACGAGTCAAAGCCGAACGACCTACACATACCGGAACCACAGACTGCAGTATCCGACGAATCTTTCAAATCTGCGTTCGAGACGCTGCCCACAATCGCTCGTGCTTCCTCGCCGACAACACCGAAGGCTGTTAAGCCAGACGTCGAGTACATTCATGTGCCGTGGGATCACAACACCTACATCGTTGAAGATATGTTGAAGCTTTGTGAGCTCATAGATGATCGTGTCCGCCAAGGAAAACGCGTCTTGATCCACTGCCAATGTGGTGTCAGTCGTTCGGCCAGTCTTGTTGTCGCTTACGGACTGTATAAAAATCCCGAGTTGAGCGTACAGGACGCGTATGACGCTGTGAAGAAGCGGAGCCGATGGATCGGACCGAACATGAATCTGATCTATCAACTTTCCGAGTTCAGGAACAAGCTGCCACGTGCCTCAGCAACTGCTCCTTCTGGCTGGCGATCATGGCGCGCACTGGGTAAAGGTCGATCTAACACAGGCGGTGCCATCACCTCCACGACGCGCTCAACCCTTTCTCCTATAGCCACCGAAGGTTCCTCGATGGAACCCCACTCGGCGCCGTTGCCTGCGGAGAAAGAGCCTGGTGCAGAAGCGGCTCAGTCATCGAGTCCCACTGTCATGTCTCCTGTCACAACGACTGCAAGCTTCTCCGGTGATATTTCGCCCGGACCATCTTCAGCACCGCCTGATATGCAATGGTCGCCGACCGGACCTTCATCAGAGGAACGTGCAAAGGAAGGAGGGATCAATCATCTTGGACTCGGTACCAGTGGGTTTGGATGGATATCGACTTCGGACGAGATGCAGGTAGATAGCACAAGCATCTCCAAAGTAGCTGCGGGTGGTTCAATTGGTGTGGCGAAAGAACGGTCTGGCTTTTCCATACCAGATCCACCTTTCCCTGCAGGGTTCAGCGGGCTAAGGCTCAATCAGCCGTCTCTCGGTGCACTTCCGTTCCGTCGAGAGACACCGAGTTTCGTAACCCAGATCAGCAATCGTCCGACTGAGTGCCGAACAGAGGAAACCGCCAGCCCCGTCCCTCCGACTCCGTCTTTGATGTCTCCACGCGCTGCCGAGTTTACGGCCAGTCCTTTCCACCGCACAGCGGCCGGCGATCTCGCAACATCCGTTTTCGATACTGGACCGATGAGTCCAAGTATCCTTGACGATGACCCAAGGTCTCCAGCTCAGCGGGGCGAATTCCCAATCACGAGGAGCATCTTCGACGTCCTATAACCACCGAGCACAGTCATCATCTTTATGGCATCTTTTGAACCAGAACCATCTCCCTAATTTGGTTCACGCGCATGTTTTCGAGCCGATATACCCCATCATTCGCTTTCCGACCTTACCTCACCTCCTCGCAACGCAGACACGACAGATACGACATTATCTTATTCGCATAGACTGGGGAAAGGGATCCAGAACTTTTCATCAGTCCTCAAACCCGTAATTCGCTTCTCTAACTTCCGAAGAAAACTGCCTGGCGCAGCATCATCACCAACTAATGCGTGTCGGCCGCTCCTTCTACCATTCTCCTTGCGAGCGGGACCCTATAGATACAGCTGCCTTTTTTTCGATTTCGATTCTTTGCTCCTAATGTTTTACTCTTTACTTATCACATCTTTTCTTGGTATCGATTTTCATAGCGCCCTTGTAGCGTGTCGATTGCCCGCGGCACGACAAGGCAAGCACGCGGCTATGGCTATGATGCTGCTCCACTCTCACCACGGGCAGGCGGGCAGGCGGGCAGGGCGCGCGGTTCCTCTGCATCTGTAATAGGCGTTTTCCGTTTCATGCTCAAGAAGGAGAAAGGGCTGCATGGCTACGGCCCAGCTGGTAGTCATTCGCTTTTTCTGGAACAGGGGCAATAGTTAGGGAAGGGTGAATGAGACGGGATATCGGAATAAGGATAGGGGTTAGGGTTATGGAATATAGCAATTCTTTAAAAATCTCGCCTTTCTTTTCCTTTCGACGTGATGATTGCGGATTCTTGATGTGATAATCCGGAGTTTACTTTACAGAACAAGCTCACCCAACGCGTCTGAAACCTCCCCACGGACCCTTCCATCAGCCCGATCGGGCTTCCGACCCTGCCTCCTGAGGGAGAAGGTCAAGTCGAATTGATAGCGACAGGCCGATAGCCCCGCTCAACCTCCCCGCCTGGAATTGCCTCCCCTCATCCCACCCCCATCCCCATCTCACAGCACTATTACAGGCAACCCCGCTCCAACCTGTGCATCTCCTGTGCCCCTCTCGGTCACGTATCCGGTCACTACCCTCAGGAAGTTCCACTTTCACCGCTCCGCCTGTCGTAACCTCAAAACCAACCCGCAGTGTCCCGTTCCAATCAAACCAGACCCCGCCCCCATCCTTCCGAAAAATAACCCCCCGTTGACCACGCCCCCGCTTACCAGACATGCAGGCTCCGCACCGCACCGCACCCAACGGCCTCGGTGCCGAGCCGAGCCGAGTGGAGCGGATGGTCTGTCTGTGTCTGTCTGTCTGTCTGTCTGTAAGGTACCCTGCCTGGACGACTTTAGCCAGCTTATCCTGGCGGTTTGGCGGGAGGCGCTTCGGCTGTTGGATGTTGGATGTTGGATGTTGGTTGGGTGAGGGAGTGGGAGTGGGAGTGGGAGTGAAGTGGGAGGAAGGGAGTGGGAGTGGGAGTGGAGTGGGAGGGAAGGGAGTAGAAGGCGGATGCAAGTCAGTCAGTCAGTGGCCTTGACCGAATCAATGAACGTTGAGAGAGAGGCAGCATCGTCTCTTTTGACAGCTACTTTTCTCACTCAACAATGCTCTGTCACGTCGTGAGATGTCGGCACTTATCGATTGTGATGTGCTTTGTTGGATTGAGCGGCCCTCTTAATAACTTGTGATAACACACCGCAGAGGGACTGTCCAGTTGAGCATTTCCAGGCACAGCGTACCGACGCCCCCAAACTAAACGTTGGCGGGAGTTTGGTATTACTAAGGGTATCTGGTCTGATGCGCGAGGTAACGGAGGTATGCACGCCTGAGGAAAAGGTATACATAGGATCAACACAACGAGATAGCAAAGGGCCCGAGAGCGAAGAACGAGCGCGGGCGATAATGACGCGCGAGATGGGATGCCGTAAAGGACGTATGGATAATTCTACAGATTAGGATATGACGCTGGGAAACTACAAGTACGAAACCAACAACACCAACCATCCCTCAATCCCAGAGCCATTCGATGCAGTGCGAAAAAGCGCTCAACGGACCTTCGACAGCAACGAACAAGCAACAGCAGTCGGCCTCACCCCGACCGCCAACAGAGACAGACCTCATCACGACTCCGTCGCGCTAAACACACCCTCATCCTCCCCACTCCTCTCCACATTCCTCGCGCCAAAATCCAGCTCCTCAAACACCGGCCCCGGCGCATACGGATCATCACCCTTCGAGACGGGCTCCGCCGCGCCGGGCAACTCCCTATCCGGGAGAACCCTCAGCTGGCCCGCCGGAGGCTCCTGGCCGAGCACCTTCGACTGGCGACGTTGCAGCTCCTCCAGCTTAGCGACGGGGTTCCAGTGTTCCTGCTTGGGCACGCCCTCAGCGGCCGGCAAGTCGCCCGCCTCATCGCGTTCCTGGCCCCAGAAACTCGGGCGGCGGACGGGCGCGGGCGTGACGGGTAGGCTGGGCCGTTCGATCTCGGTGGGGAAGTCGGTGAGCTTCATGCTCGGTCGTCGTTCCTTTGGGGTGGTCGGGGCGGCGGCGTCGGGAGAGAGGAGCGGCTCGGTGGGCGTGGTGGTGTTGACGAGGACTTGGACCTTGCCGCGACGGTGCTGCTGGAGGGCGCTGATGTAGTGCTCGATCTCCGGCACGTCGTCCCAGGCGTTGGTGTGCGTGTAAGAGGCAAAGGGTTCGGTCGAGTTTTGCGTCGCTGGCGTCGATGGACCAACGGTATCTTCGTCGGTTGTGATGGATGGGGATGTGACGCTTGGTTCAGGTGATGGACGGCTGTCTTCTGGGAAGACACGCGCTGGCTTGCTTCGGTGCTCTTCCCAAGGGAAGATGGGTTTCGGCTGTTCTCCTGCTGGAGGCGTTGCTGGGACTTGATAGTACATGTCTTTCGGAGGTTGAGGATATGCGCTGGGAGCCTGGAAGAAATTTGGGTCGGAAGACATTGTATAGGTCTCGTTCGGAAATTTGGACGCTTCAGGACGAGACTTGGTAGGAGGTGGCGCGCTAGGAATGTCAGTGCTGGGCAGCCATGTGCTTTGAAACCTCAGAATCTTACTGAACAGGATCCCACTCCGTCATTGGAGCCGAGAAGCGCCTCTGCTGGACCATGGGAGCTGATGGAGCCTCGCCTTGCTGTATACTCCCACTGCGTTCGATGTTCTCAGTGAGTGGCAGTTCAGTGTTGGTAGCGTTGTCTTCCGACGCCGCATTCGAAGAGAACCCATACTCAGCACCAGAAGCCTCTCCCGCAACATATTGTTGGACAGCACGCGACTCGTTCCCTGACTGTCCTGACCCGTACATGGCACTCTATTCGACTGTGAGCGAGCGTATGTCAGGTACGTATAGAACAACTCACAGTGGCCCTGTAATGCCTGTCGTACACAGCCCACCACCTGCCCAACAGCTCCTCATAAACACCGCTTCCTCCCCCGACCTCTCTACCCATCGACCAAGGTTTATCCTGCCCAATGTAATGTACCATACTTATACTGCTCTGAAAGTGCCTATACGCAGGCACATACTGATAGTTCCCGCTCGGAGTACAGTTGTAGGCGAAGCTCAACCTATGCCAATCCCTGAAGTGCATGTTCAGCATTCCCTGATCGGCCCCGTCGAAGCTTATCCCTCTCTGCGCAAGTGCCAATAGAGCGTAGTAGTCTCCTAGGTTAGGTGAGAGGACGAAGACACCACTGTTGAAGCAATCAGGCCAGCCGATATCCGGTACCGCTGCAAAGGGAGCTTCTAGCTTGAACAGCTCGTCCGGAGCTCGTAATGCAACGACGTCGGCATCGATGTACACTATCCTCCGAAACTGTGTCTGCTTCCACAACGCAATTTTTGTGAAGGTGGATGCGAGGTCGGGCCGGTTCATCAAGTAGAGATTCGCAGGGGATTTGTTTATGATGCGGTCCACTGGGATTATATCATCGTATAGCTTCTGCGTAATGATTGAGTAAGCGTCACAGTAGCCGCACTGGAATTCGTACCCTACCTTCAGCTCTTCTATTGTTTTCCAGTCCAGGCCCTCCAGAGTGACGAGGACTGCAAGTCTCTTCCCAGTGCCATTGTCTCGTAACGAGTGGGCCAGAACCATTGCACCTTTATATTTGGTATCAGTCATGTCGATTGAACTCATAAGAAGACATGCACTTACCTGGGAGGTATGCATCGCTCGTAAGAAGCTATGCCCAAGTCAATGTCTGGACGCGGATCGAGTAGCGGAGAGAGCAACATACCGTACAGTACACATCCTCCTGTTGAGACGCCATTGAAATTTCTTCGCGTGGTGTCTGAACCTGCTCGGTCTCGCAAAGTTTCTGTGAGAACCGAACCCCCGGCGAAGAGGAGTTGGACCTGGAGTTGGGTCTGCTGGAGAATGGCGTATGTAGCCAGACCCCACCTCTAGCTGTTGATACAGGCAAGGGAAGATTCCATGATACTCGGACGCTTGTGAAAAGGCATGTTTACAATTTGAGAAAGATCTGAGAGTGATGGTTTGAGAAGAGTTCCTATGTACAAGAGGAGAGAGGATAGTGGTTCGCCGAAGGTGAGGAAGACGTTCCTGCAAGTTGTTCGAGCTCTGGCCAGCACATGATAATACCTAGCTTTTCGAAGCGGGGGTAAAACCGTAGCAAAGAGCTTAAAAGCTACAGGGTTCCTTAGGCGCCTCCCACCACACTTTAGGGGAACTAGCACCCCCACAGTAAGGTCACCATGCAGTAGTCGTGGGTCTCGGACGAAAGTAATAGGTAGGTCTGGGTGTCGTGTGATTGACCCCGCGACCATGAAAGAGGATACTCCAGCACAGGAAAGAATATCGCTAGAAACCTATACTCGTTGCTATAACATACTACTGAGTTGATTCGTGCTAGAAATCCGAACAATGCTTCCGCCGATCGCCTGCAAGGTTCCTATTGATACTCGCACTCGCTGGGCCGGCCAACTGATGACCCGCCTCACAACAGGTTGGAGATCGAACTGCGTAGGAGGAGCACATGGAGAAACCGAACAATGAGGCTCAATTGTAGTTTCGAACTTGACCCGAACGTGCCCTACCAGGTACTCATCTCTCAAACGTTATCCGAGCCATCTGATAGACATCCGCCACCATCTGCCTCAAATCGCCCTTTTCTCCACCAGCAGCCCATTCAATGACCGTCTCCAACGCTTCCCTTCCCGCACCCGGGTTCGGCGTCCAATGTCCTGTTCTGGGTAAAACAATCACTTGACTGCCTCTAGGAAGATAATCGCCGATTCCCTGCAATGCCATTCGCTGATCCAGCGCCGCGTCCCACAGTCCCCACACAATCGTCGTCTTGGCTTTCAACGCACCCTTCGGCTCGTCCTCGAACAGGCCAGCACCACTGCTCAGTCTCCTACCCCCATCGATCTCGTACAGCGCGGCGAGCGTTTCGAGGGATTTGACCCAGGGGTCGCTGAAGAGTCCCTCCCGATAGTAGCGGATCTTCTCGGTGAAGCCGCCTGAGGCCGAACGATTCCTGACGGAGGCTGGATAGCTCTCCTGCGCTTCGGTCATGGATATGCACTCGTAAACGCCTGGGCCGTGCGAGGTCGCCATGGCTTCTGCGGCCTGTTTGCTGTCGAAGGAGTGGTATTTGCCGACGGCATTCTGGTGACAAATTCGCAGGAACCAGAAGTTTCCCATGGAGCCAGCGAGAGAGACCAGCGGTAACGGGAGGTTGAAAACAAAGGCATATCCTGACATCCCGATTTGAGAATAAAGAGGTGCAAGTGTGAACAGCGCCTTGCCAAGTAGGGATCGTGATGATAGCGGATGGTGGGCGAAAGTTGTCAGCATCTTCGCGGATGAAGATACAATGCGCTCAGCGTTCGCTATTGTCAATGCAGGCTGAGATTCCTCTTTGTCAGCGCCAAAAGACATAGGCACGAAAAGGAAGTGGTTGAGTAACGTACAATAGGAGCATTGCTGAGTATGAATCTGTCAGCCAGCTGTGGAGCTTCAGCCGCCAGTCTAGAGCCAATGATGCATCCCCAGTCGTGTCCGACTATGATCACACCAGGTTTTGCCCCCATGCTTGCTGTATCAAGTTCGGTATCTATTCCATACAGCTTCCTCATCCCAATGACAAATTCGGTCACTGATTCTAAGATCTCCGTGGCTCCGTAACTTCTTAAACCGTCGCTGCCACCATAACCCGGGAGATCGACGGCTATAAGCACGTTGTCTAGACGCAGAGCGGGGGAGGAGATGTAATGTCTCCAGAGAGCCCAGCTATCGGGGAACCCATGAAGGAATATCACGAGGTTCTTGAATCCCTTTGAAGAGATTTCCCCCGAGAAGTCCGGATTGTGAACATAATGAAGCCGTGATCCCTTCGAGAGTGTATAGAACGTGTGCGTTAAACCATTCGGATGCTTGGAGAGATTCCACAGTCGCCCTTGTGCTACAGTCACACGTTGGCATCAGCAAATACTTGATTGAAGGAGGTCGTCCATAGACACGAACCCAATTTCAGCTCATTCTTTTCTTTCTCCGTAGAACGTTTGAAGAGGGATCCATCCCAGAAAGCGTAGAAGATAAACAAGAGGAGCGTTACAAGACCGTAAGTCAAGGTCGCAGCGCGCCGAACCAGATACTGAATGGTGGACATCTTGATCATGAGGAGCCTGCAGGACCTTGCTTCGAATTGCGCTAGGGTCGCTGATGTTGCTAAGTAGGCTAGACTCTTCAAGCACTCTGGAAGGATGAGAGATAGTCTGTCATCATTACCTTACGAGTAGGCCTTCCAGTAACGCCAGCAATCTTTCATCGCTAATGTGCTAACAGCGGACCTTAAAGGTCATGTGCTCCGCCATCATTGCTGATTACGATTGTTGGTTGCTCTTGATTGCGGTTGCAGCTCGGACAGGGTTATTGATGCACAGTGGAGGAGGGGGTGCTGTAAGTGTACAGTAGGGCAAAGAGCCCATCTACGAAGTTACTTCACCTCCTAAATGAACCCTACATCTGTCAAACATAGGAGGAGTGACTAGTGGAATGAACGTGTAATCATAAGTGTCTAGCTACTCTATGAAAATGTGACCCTATAAGAAGGCCTTTAATCAGCAAAAGAAAAAACTTTTATTCATAATAAACTGTTTGTTTTAGCAAACTCTGCATGTTCTTAAAATCTTTGTAGAGCTCTGAAATCACTAAAATAACAAAATGAGACTGAAAGTTTGACATACTTTCTCAGTTCATTTCAATGACAGTGAAATAAAAAATAAAGATACACTTTCTTTACTCATAAAGTTAAAAAAGATATGCTATGTCTCTAATTCAATTTAAATAAGTATCTCTTAAGTTTTGAACTTAAGTGTCATATCATTAAATCACAAGATCTTTCACTGACTGATGAGACTTATAAAATTTATAAAATAAGTAAATTTCAGTGTTAAAAATAATTTTGTAAGCTCATCAGCAACTATATTGTTTATTAAGATATAATTAAAATGAATAAGTCTGTGAAATTCAACTTCTTTTATGAAGTAATGATGTATATCAATGTACTTTATATAAATGTGAAATTCAGAATTCTTAATCAAGACTATAGCTTTCTGATTGTTTATTTAAATTATAATTGTCTTAAATTTCTTTAACTTTAGCTCTTTAAATAATTTCTGCATTTACATTACTTTCTTTGTAGTCTTCATTAAGATCATATACTTCACTTTATAAAAGAATAAAATAATTATTCTTTATCTTTTTGAACTTCAGAATATTGATTTATTAATCATTTTAAATATATATTTTAATATAAATCTTCTCAATTCAAGATCTTTCTCTCAGTCTGAATTCAAATATCTTAATAATTTAAATTAATCACTTAATTTATACTTAAAAATAATATTTAAAGTTCTTTATACATATTAAAATACTTACTTTAGAGTTTTTCAATGTGTATTATTAGAGTTATGTGCAAACTGATTAAGAGTTGACATCATATATGTAATGTTGAGTTGAGTTTGTGTCATAATATACATAAAAGATTTTATAATCTTTTAATATTGAGTTATTAGCTCTGATTTAACTGTTTTAATAGTCTTTATAAGATAAGTCTTAAATTTCATTGAAGTTATAACTATCTTAATATTCTGTAGACTGAAGTCTTTAAATATTTCTGTAAAATAGATTTTCTAAAACAGAATAAGTATTTATAAAGTTCTGTTTTGTATAATTAACATTTTTAAGTAATGCTTATATGTCTCACAGTTAGTCATTTCAAAATGATTACTTAATTTAATCTTAAGATCTAGAATTTTATTCTTATTGAGTTCACATAAAAAAATATTATCAACATAAACAGCAATAATTAAAATTTTCTTTTTAAACACACTATTATCTATGTGAATCTGTGTGTATCTGAGGTTGATAAGAAAGCAGTGTATCATTTTATATTATAGATAAGATAACTATTTTAATTCATATAGAGCTTTTTTCAATTTATACATTTTGTCTTTTTCTTTTTCATATTCAGTAAGTTAAATCACATAGACTTCTTCTTTTAAATTGTTGTGTAAGAAAGCTGTTTTAACATTTATTTATTTCAATTTATAGTCATAAAACACAGCTATGACAAAGATAACTTTATAAGTCATTAATTTAACAATCATTGCAAAGATCTCTTTATAATCAATTTTAAATTATTGTTTAAATTCTTTAACTACTCATTAAGTCTTATGCTGTAAAATTAAGTCATTAAGTTCTCTTTTGTAATGATAGATTCATTTGCTCTTTAAAGCTCATCAATTAAATAACAACATCTTTAAAGTTCATGTAAAGTTAGTCATTAACAAGTTATACTTACTATTTATTGCTTTCTTTCAGTCTTTTAACTCATAGCTTACAATTATCTGTTTAAATATTTAAGATTTATTCTTAAAGTCTTTTTTCTTTTTTATGACATCTGTTAAAAGGTGGCACCACACTAATAGCATAGCTATCATGGGTTATATATCTAACACTCCCCCTAACCCGCGATCGGCCCGCAACCGACCCGCAGGTGTAAAGGGTGCGCGCAGACAGCGGTTCAAACTCGCGACCTTTGGGCTTACTCCCTCACCATGGACTTGAACCACCGGCAGAGGTGGCCTAGGCGCCGTTTTACGCAAGAACAACTGCACTAACCCGGGCTCATAACCTGTTAAAAGG
>JAABUY010000614.1_pt1 | contig 59095 bp, 42 predicted proteins | sample 5560271 | NCBI WGS metagenome assembly JAABUY01 (sample SAMN10711886, study PRJNA513374) | rock metagenome | isolation source: Antarctica rocks | place: Antarctica: Victoria Land, University Valley | reverse complement strand
GTTTTATGCAAACTATTTGTTTATTGTGATTTTAACATCAAAACACTGAATTTGAGTGTGATTTTCAAAAAAAAGTTGCAAAAAGTTCTGAGCGAACCGAGGAGCCAACATTCTAGGAATAGCTGTAGCTAAGCCACAGCTAGTTCCTTCCTGTCGTATATGCTGTTCTCAGCTGTGACTCGTGCAAGAGGTGTCCTTTGCATCCTGCAATTGGTAATGGCGAGGCCAGTCAAAGCTTTCTTGGTTAGATCCTCTTCCTCTCTAAGGTTTTGCACCTGCCTGCTCAGGCGCTCATTCTTGTTTACTGTATCTGAGGAGGTTTCAGATGGCCGGTCTCATTCGGATGCCAGGGGCATGAACACAACAGTGATGCACATATCGGGTTTATAAACCCGGGAATCTTTCTCCACAACCATCATGCCCACATATCAGTTGGAGAAGACCATCATCACCAAGAGTCTCCACAGCATTGTCAGACGTCGAAATTGATCTTAGTACCAAGATATGAAAAATGCACACAAATCAGACTCACTGGTACGCCTAGAATCTGTTGTTTTGGAATGCGTGCCTTGTATAGCTCACAAGGTGGATCATGACTTGTGCAAAAGTCATATATCTTTGCATGTTGAAAATGGTGGTGCCGCGAAATGTTTATGGGACTCTGCTCAAGACACATGTCGTATATCTTGACACATGTGGAAGACATTATCACACATATGTGACAGATCAATCCAAGCTATATGCATCAACATGTCTGTAATGAGCCTTGCAAGTTCAGATGATCCTTCCTGTAAGTACCCCATTGCTCATATGTGAGCATCCCAGTTCCGAGAAGTAGGAATTTTCCAACACGTTAATAAAGGCTCCGCGCCTCTAGCATTCTACTTCAGTCTTTTTGCCCATCTCAGCTGGGCTCTTGTTCCTCGCCCGCTGTATTGTTATTCTCGTTTTCGCCTCCGTCTGAATGATAGTTCTTCACCGTCCATGGTGGTGTTGGCGCCACCAAGGTCATCAGAACTTCAGAAGAATGAGGACGTCTTCTAGCTTCTTTTTCCTGCTAGAGAATCAAGGACCGTCGGCATAGGGCCCATCCTGTGGTAGTGTGTATCACTGTGGTTGTATTTGGTTGTCCAAATGGACCTAGAAGGAGGCGGCCTTCATCGCCGTGTCTGCCTCAAACATTGGAAGCATAGAAAAATGGGGATCATCGAGCTGAGTGAGCGGCCTGAGCGGCCTGAGCGGCATGAGCGGGTTGAGCAGTGTGAGCAGGTTGAGCAGTGTGAGCAGGTTGAGCGGGCTGAGCGGCATGAGCGGGTTGAGCAGTGTGAGCAGGTTGAGCGAGTTGAGCGGGTTAAGATTCTCTATCTTCATTTTGCTGACTCGTATGTAACCTGCCGTCTACGAGTCGTTTTGGGCTGCAGGTCCCACTTCCCTCTCTTCGTGAGATGTTTGACGGCCACTCTGACGAGCTGCCCTGCTTTAAGAATCTCCAATAGTTCCTGGATGCAGTATTGGGTACTGTTGATGTCTTCAGACGGCCACACGTCGTTCAACACCAGGAAGTCACACATCGCTAAGCCTGAGCGTCATCGCTTCGTGACTTTTTACAAACGATATCAGTTCGAAGAGTATCCACAAGCACAATATATTCCACTTCTCAATGTAAGCTGTAAACAGATCAACTAGTCTTCCGTCGGAAGAGAGGCCTAACGGAAACAGGTTGTTAATCTGTAGTAATTTGTGCTGCGGGGAAGAGATTCTCCGTTGCGATCATTTGACTTGATCAGTCGTACAGAATGGCTCTTATTGTGTGCTCAGCCTCCCACAATAGCACGTGGGTTCTTCTCTAAGATACCATCCAGATATTGATCACAAATGATCGAAGTCAGGTAAAATAAGAGGGAGTAAGATGAGCTCAACTAAGAGCGAGTACGGAGTAGACAGGACGCAGCAGAGAAGTATTCCAACGACAAGCCAATCACAAATGAAGTGAGGTAAGACGAGCTCAACGAAGAGTGAGTACAGAGTAGAGTGTACACAATAAAGAAGTATGTCATCGAGAAGACGATCTACAACTGAGTAGAGGCAATGAGAGTCGGGAAGAACTAATAGTAAGTGCATGACGAACAGAAAATTCTGAAGAAACACAAGAGGTTGAAAGACTTGACAACGCATGAGATGGTCATCCAAGCCTCTCCGACCGCATCTTATATAACTATAGCCTATAGCCCAGCATAGGATGAAGTATAATGCAAAAAGAGTCGCTGAGCTGAGTCGGAAGCTTGGGTGTCCGTGATGTGTAAGAGGGATGGTTTCGTAGAAGGTAGAAAAGTATTATAAAGACGTGCCAAGACCATGTGAGTATTCACATATAGATTCGACCCAAGTGAGCGGGCCGTAGTGAATTGGTCGACTGTGATCCTGTTCAGTCAATGGGATATGTCACATTGCCCAGTGGCATTGAGAGCGATGGTGAGCTGCTATATCGAGCGTTCCGATTCCCCTTAGAAAATTTTGGCAGGGTGTTGTTTCTGACAAGGGGTCGAGTCGTCAGCATCACTTGAAACGGAAGCATCATCTGTCACGATGCCCTTCGCCACCGTGCTGAGGCACTTGTATTACGGATGTTTGATATCTGACTTTTAAGTGTTCTCCGCGAGATGGTCACAGTCACAAGTCCTGTCCACCAATTCTGTTCAAGCCTCGGCAGCCCAAGATTCGCTGGTCCAACAGAGTATCATCAGTCATATCGCATCATGACATTGCAGTGTACGGACATGCTAGTGACGTCGAACCTGGAGTCATCCAATCTAGAGAAGCGACTTGATCATCTGTCCGCCCTCGAACGTGTCACCCGGATCCAATTTCTGCCACCCAGCTACCGAGCCGGCCTCCACACATACTGTTTCAAATTAGACTTGCAAGCTTGTAACGTAGTAATTGTCTTTATAAAAGGGCATTGGAGATATGCGGCGGGTGGGCAAGGATTGTGACCTACCCATCTGCTTGTATCCGTCTGCTGGCCCGAAGTCACTCATACCCTGCGCTTTCTCGATCCATGGGTTCCAAACAACCACATCCCCCAGTGTGTCCCGCGTTATCTCGAACCTTGGCTTGCCGTCTTCATGAATTACGACGACGACGCCATCTGGCCTGTATGACTTGTAGATACGATCGGTTTCAGAACTGATCTTGATCGACGGAGAGGTCTCGACATGTTGAGCGGACTGGTCCATCTTGTCGATGTAAGTCTTACCCTTCAGTCCGGTGATGGTGACCTTGGAGATGTCCTACCCCACCGTAAGCATTTATACATCTGAGCGATCGAAATTGGGGCCTACACTAACCTGCACGTGTAGATAGGTATGCAGTAACACCTGGAATTCGAAGGATTCGTCTCCCTGGTTACGCACGTTCATCGTCGTCTCCAGTCCTTCCTTGCTCAAGGTGACGCTGTAGGTCAAGCCAAAACCATATGGCCAGGCATCCCTGACTTCTTTGCTCAACATCGCGGTGGAGAGACCGAAGTCGAGCTTTACGCCGTCGTCACTGGTGGTATTATTCGACTCGGTAGAGGATTTACCAAGATACTCCCAGCGGGAGGTGCGCGCGAAGCCATGTTGAGGGAGCTTTGACGTTGTGTGCATGACTGAGGGCGCGCCAAAGACCTGGAGATTCTGACATCAGCAATCAGAGATCAGTTGGCTTCTGCAATTCCAGCCCGTACCGGAAAGACAACGGGGATCCCTCCCCTCACAGCCTTTGACCCATCCAGATGAGCCTTTTCGCTCAGGAAGAGATTCTCTTTCCCACCGGCGGATTTCCAAGAGATGACAGTGGCGCCATAGAGCAAGACCTCCACCGATTCACCGGTGGGTAAAGTGGCGGTGACACGGGAGTTGTCCTCAGAGATGTCAACTTGAGGGATTGGCTCGCTAGCCGCGACGGGGATTGCGGGAGGTTTCTTTCCGCGTTCAACCATGATTGTTATCGGTCTTACGAGACAGTGTTCGAGGAGTCTCTACCTTGTGTGTAGTAGCTTAGGAACGGGGAATGGGAAGAAGGAGGTGGTGTGGAGCGAGGGGGGAAATGGGATATAAAGCCACAGAGGAGGGGAGTGGGGGCCACTATGGATCGGCCTTCAGATTGTTCTCATCTGACTTAGTTTTTACTACCTAAAGTGAATCAAGTACGGATTTCCTTTTCAAAGCGAAGCGTGATGACGAAGGCTTCTCAACTCATCAGCCCATCAGAAACGAAGGAACTCAACAAAGACAGCAGAAACGACGAGAGAGAAGGTGGGCTGTAAGCGAGTCTGCATCAATCTGAAACGCCTCCTTAACGTTGGCTCGGTAACCTAGGGGGAATTATTACCGTGCAGGGATTTGTTTAGGGCATATGGTAGCGGGGAAGACTTGTCATCTACGTCACATCCATTGTTTTTCAGCCTCAACCCAGAGGCAGGACTAGGTAAAGTAAGGTAGTCAGGAGATATGTTGCTCTCCGGACCACTGCAAGCTACCTACCTTTAGGTAGGTACTGTACAGTAGTTGTGGGGGTTTCAAAAAGTCAGAACAATGTTGGCCGTAAACCAGCATCTATGAAAACTCCATCTGGGGAATCTCCAAACCAAGAGTCTCACTCTATGATACGGCACGACGTCCCGCTTCATGCACTTCCTTTCTGATATCGAATAAGACATCGTCAATCTCGCGCTCCTCTTGCGCACCGAGCACAGCGCGTTGGATGTCCTTCAAGATCCGCCGGAGCCCGCCAAGAATCCCCCGACCATTGGATGATCCAGCTTGAGGCCTTCCCAGTGTCAGGCGAGTCTGATCTAATCCATCCTGGAACTCGGGTATGTCTGAACTCAATCTCGTGGTGTCTGCATCATGATCACCAGATCTCTCGGCGATCGAGTTTCCTACATCATCCGTGCCGAGATGAAGGTCCAGAGCTAAACCTCCGTTGCCCTGGGCTCTCGTAGAAGCCGTATGTGCCTCTGCGCGGAAGTCGGACTCGTCCTTATCAACTGTGCTCTGATCATTCTCGGCCCCGTTATGACTGACAACCTGGGTGTGCTTTCCGGCGAGAGCGGGAGGCTCAGACTTGTTACAGAGTACTCGGGACTCATCCGTGTGATCGCCATCGCCACGCCCAGGGGGTGCATCATTTCCAGTCTCCTGTGATACACGCTGGCTACCAGTATCCTCGTCATGGGATGTCGGTGCGCTTCTTTTAGACTTTGTCGCTGAAACCGCACCCGCATCAGTATCCCCCTGTACGATGTTACTGTTGTTGCTACGTTGTGACAAGCTAGGGCTCGACGTTTGACTGAGCCGGGATGACCGCCTCTTCTTGTGGACAGAAGGACATGTCACACTAGTGGATGCCCGGTCTATGTGCTGTGCAGAGATCTCGGAAGCTCTCCGCTTTTTTGACTGTGGGGACGTAATTTCGTCAGAAGCAGGTGTATCACACTCTGCTGCTCCTTTTCTGGGACGACCGAGCTGCTTCTTTTTAAGAGTATTAGCACCATGTCCATGTGCAGACCTTGAAGGTGACGGAGTTTGCTCTAATTTGACACCGGATAATGGCAGGTGTGGACGAGCCGTCGCAGGACGGCTATCAACAACAATGCAGTCGAGCATATCACCGTCACCTGCGTCAGATCTCGCCCGACGTAGAACCTCAACAACCACTTGAATGTTGCTCTGGTGTGAGGATAGTTTGGCTTTCTTCGGCGGTAGGGTTCCGTCTGCGGTCTTCCGTTTGCGTTTCTTGATAGTATCCGATACCAACGTTGCAGTGGTATCGGGGTTCGCATCACCACGATCGAGGCTGTTATCCTTTCCAACTGCCTTACTCAAATCCTTCTTTAGCTGTGACGAGACTTGACCTTCGTTAGAAGGTGATTTTTCCGCACCGTCATCCTCAAAAGAGTTTAACACTCGGCTAATATTATCTTCCAAGGAGGAGAAACTCTGCGTAGGCGCCTTCATCGGGCCAATCGCAGTTTGCTGCGAATTGACTGAGGATTCCTCTGCAGCATAATCTAGAAGGCCATGTTCTTTCATAGTTCGTGCGTCAGATATTGATATGTCGTCCAAGTCGTTCACCAAGGCATCTGCCGCGCGAACCGCACTTGAATGGATTAGATTTGAGGGAGCGTCAACGAAGGTTTCGATGTCTGAGGGATGAGCACCATTGATCATACCCGAAGTCGTCTCTCCTATGAGGGGCGTGACGGTCCCAGTCTCTCTCAGACTGTCTGCAGACGATGATAGCTTTCCTGCCTGATCAAGCTCAGATGTGCGTTCGATATCATGCACGTCCAACTTGACATTGCGGTTGTCTGGCTCTTCCATTGCGGATGGCCTTGGCCCTTCACCGACATCACACACATTAACGCCACTTTGAGCGGAACTAAAGAGTAGAGATGATGGTTGTTTTGCCAACAGACCATCAGCGGCAACAGATCTGAAGTCAGGTGGCGACGAAGGGGGCTCGATATCGTCGCTCCCAACCAGCTGCTCCCTAGTTCTTGGGCGAGGAGTCGGAGATGAGCCAACAAAAACGTCCATCGGCCCATGCTGCGGAGGTGGAAGTGTAGGAGTTGTGGGTCCGTCTGCAACTGAATTGCCAATCGATGCAGGATCGGAAACGAAAGAGATTCTGGGGATATCTTTCTTCGCGTCGCGCGATTTAGATCTTGGACTTGACCGCAAGTCAGGAAACATTGCCGCCGTCTCGGCTTCCTGCCGTTCCTTGACCTCTCGCTGCCGATGGGTGAGAAGCTGCGAATCTAAGAACGTCTCGCCAATCGGCGAGGACTCAATGGCAGCGAATTGTACCTGAGAATCGTCGTGGCGTAGGCGAGCAGTTGGCGTCAACTTCAGAGGTGTTCGCTTGGTCGAGGTCCGTGGGGTCAGCTCTTGGCGTAATGAGGACGAGATTGGGTTATCAGTGAATGCACTTCGCTCTAGACCACCTCTTACTTCAGGTGCTGCGTGCGTCAACGGAGTGGTCTGGGGAACCTCATTAGGTTGGTTCTCTTGCGACTCGATGAAGTCGAATGAAGTTTCCAGAATCTAGGGAACATTAGCGTACGCTATCGATGGAACTAGAATGTGTGCCGTACGTCTTCGTCAGGGCTTTCTGGGAAGCCTGGCAAATGCAAGTCCACAAGCGATCTGAGTTGCCGCAGATAGTGCCTGAGACAGTCAGGGTATTCCAACGATTCCACACACCCAAAAGTGTCAATCCACATCCTGATAGTCTCGTTCACCACACCCCTATGCTTGCTTTGAAAACCTGAGAGAATCAAAGGTTCGAGAAGGCGAAGCATGGCGCTGTCTTTGTTTGGAAGGGTTTCGATCGCACCAGTAAATGCAGACCACAACTGGACGATCTTCCATTTGTCAGTCAAACACCGAATCTCCACGTTAGGGGATCGGACTCACGTTCGACCTCGTCTCTGGCAAAAGATTACGTTTGAGGTGCAATTTACGATCCTCATCCCTTACCCACACTGCGAGACCAGTCTGGACACGCTTAAGGAAGATAGCAAGCAAAGACAGCGGTACTCTTTGCACGAGCAAGAGCACAGCATCAAGAAACCGGCGGTTGGGTTGGGGCTTCACAGTATCTGTTTCCTGGTAAGACGTGGTTAAGAAGTGAGCAATCAGGTCATAGGTCTTATCCAGAGGGTCGAAGGTAGCCGTTTTCCGTGATGTAGAGGCTACGCCCCAGACTGCCTTACGAGATCGATCCATTGCTGTGCCAGTCGACGGCCAAATAAGGTTCTCCAAACACAGGGAAACGTAGTTGAGCGCTACGTCTAGAGATGTAAATCGATCCTTCAAGTCGTGTGAATTCGCAAGAGGTTCAAGTACGGCAATGATGACTCCGCCATCGCCGGCCTCACGCCTCACCACTCGTATCAGATTCTTGCAAAGCTCTTCCCAAGTGCTGCAGAGTTCGACGTTATCGAACCTCAGGCCTGACTCCAAGACTTTCACGACATCACGATACTCATGGCCAACAGACCGTGGACTGTCACCACTATGATCCAGTGGCGCAAGGGTGGTCAAGGCAGACCCCACCAGCTCAGCTATACCTGTCCAAACATATGACGCTGCTGTGGAGTTCAGAGCAGTTGGGAAGTCTTTTAGAATGACTTGCGTCCAATCTCGAAGCAACTCAAGCTGTGTTCCCCGGGCTGTCCGAGAACGAATCGCTTTCTGCAACAGGTTTTTGACTAGGTCACGATAGGATCTTGTAAGTTCCAGTTGATGTTGCGGCCAAAGTAACATATCCAGCATATGCACAATCGGCGTCTTCTGAGATCCGTCGCTAGGCGCCGACTTGTGGGATGGACTGACGGGTGTACAGAATAGGTCTTTGGGGCTTTTCGAAAGCAGCTTTTCAGAGAAAGGGTGCGGACCAATATGCTCCATTGCGAGGTCAAGTAAGGTGGTGATGGAGCTCACGAAAGCTTCGCTTTCAGCACTAGGTACCACATCGAGGCTTGAAGGTGGTTTTTGCCAAAGTCGCTGGAGCAGGTTAGAGATTTCAGCAACGGCTTCCATGCACTCTGCTGACACCTTCACCTCCTTGCTACCTGCGTCGCCAATGGCTCTCATGAAGCTCTGCCAAGCTTGCTTTACCGAGGCAGCTTGGTCCAGCGTGACAGACCATCTAGCAGCGTGGAAGATCCGCTCCATTAGTGTAGATATTAGAGTCACTCTGGATCTTACCCACTTAGGATCAACCCGTGGGAGGTCTTCTGGCTTCGCTGGACCTAGCTCGTTCGCCCTGTTCTCGTTCCAAGCTCTTGGTTGAGCATCGCCAAGCAAGGCTGTAAGAATCTGGCACCCCACGTTGAGATTGGCTGTGCTCGAGAGAAAGTCATAGGTGAAGACCTGGGACACGTACTGTGTCCAGAATACGTCGAGCTGCTGGTGAGTTGCAGAAGGCTTCAATGCATAGTATAATAAGTTGCAGTAGCTGGCAAGCGCCACCTGTCGGACCTGTTTGCTATGCTTATCGCTAGCCTTACGGTCTAGTTGAGAAACAAGCGGTTGCCTCAGCATCTTCGTCATTGCCTGTCCCGTGGAATTGTCAGGGTTGATGGCGAACACAAGTCGGTTCCAAGCAACATTGGCCTGAAATTTGATCATCGTGTCGCTGGCATTAAAGCATTTCTGGATGATGTGTAGCCACGCCTTCATGTGCTCCCAGTGTTCCAGTTGATGTCGGCGGGCGCGCAAGAAGAGTACCGGTACACTCCATATTTGTGGTACATGCGCACCATCCTCCTTTGATGACGCCATGCCGCTCAATCGATCGCACACAAAGTTGATGAACTTCTTGTCGTCTCCGGTGCTCCGATTGAATATGTCCGTCACGGCACGGGACACTGTGCTGAAGGTTCCCAGCGCAAGACCAGCATCAATGCCGAAGGCAATTGCTCGGGTTCGAATTGGCTTGAAAGTGCTAAGCATGCCGGAGAAAAGATGGTCCACCCAATCCGACACTCGTGAGACCATGATTGATCGCACCTGTTGGAGCAATCGCTGATAGATCATCATCTTCTGCCCTATGATCCCGTTTCCCTTGACATGATCCTGGATATGGTCCAAACCTGTAATTAGTCGATTTGCTCTCTCAGTCGTCATGATCCTGCTCTTAAACTTTTGGGTGGCTAAGAGATGCATGTGGTGAGTGACAATCACCTTAGGCGCTTGTTGGTCCTCGAGTACATATATTGAACGATCCATGACGAATGATCGGAAGTCATCTGAGAGGTAGTCTGAGAGCTCTGGCGTCCAGATGAGGATTGTAAGAACTTTCAGTGTCTGTATAACCATGACCGTGTCCACCACTCCAGAATCAGGAGTTGTTGCACACATGTCCCGTCGAATAAATTGGATCAACAGTCCCATCTTGTCCGCCATTGCTTTCCTGTCCGGAACGCCTTCGTACGCCTTCAGTGTGTCCGACAGGACAAGATATGCATCGAGTCTCGAGCTTCGCGACTTCCCCGCCAACTGTTGGACCACTGACTCCAGCATTGCTGCAACACTCTCGTAGTTATGTGCGAGACCGCCTGCAGACAGGTTTGAAGTTATTGACCGAGCGAAAGGTTTAAGTATTGACCTCGTGTAGGAAGTTCGGCGTTCCCTGGATGGCGGCAATCGCTTGAAGTGGTTCTCGTCCGTCTTATTGCCGCATATCAACGGCGCTTTGTGGTATTCGGTCCATGGGGAGAATCCCACACGCTTCTGAACTCGTCCCACGGGTTGAGTGTCTTCAACTGATGAGGAAGAGGAAGAATATGGGGTATCTTCAGAGGCAGGTCCAGTAAAATGGGAGCTAGCTTCGGAAATGCTCGAACGGTTTCGATGTATGTAAGGCCCTCTTGGAGGCGTTGGTGGGCGTGTTGGTAAGGTAGCCAGTCCTCGAGCAACATCCACCATTGTCTTGCTCTAGACTTCAAAGCTGAGCTAACAACATCTACACATGAAGATATAAAACAGCGAATTGGAGTTCGGAGTATGTAGTCTCTTCAGTTTGCAAACATTGTAGTATTCCAGGTCGTTGTGAGCTCAACGCGCAATGGGGACAGACGCGACAGCGCGTTAAGTGGTTAACTTAGCGTGCCACTTTTACGGTCGTCTAGAGCAAAGTAACGTGACTCGGTATCAGGAAGTCACGGGTCACAGTCAGTCACGGATCAGGTAGGTGGGGTGATTCAGCCCGAAACAACCTAACTTAGCTCTTACGCCAGTCATGAAGCAGCACGCTAATTTGATCGTCTCCAAACCTCAAGTTCGGTACCTGAGTACCTAAATAACGTTTATGGTAAGTTACAAATTAGCTTACCTTAGCTTACCTTATCTTAACTTTTTGAGAAGTCGGAAGTGAGAGACGAGACCTGATCAGGCGTCTGATATCTGCCTGCCTCGCCTCACTGCGCAAATTCTTTTCTCAGTTGTAAAGACTTTCCAGCCATGCCAGCGACTTTCTGGCAACCACCTTCACTTACTTGATCAGCAATCAAAACAATGCCGGCCATGGCGATGACCTCTGAGCTGAGAGGCACAGGTGCGCCTTCAGTCATGATCTCATGGGAGCGTGCTCTTTGGTTGACACTTGTGTGACCTGACAGCCAAGCTTGAGGAGGTGACAAAGTTGATGGACGCGCTGAAGGTGGACCTTGCTGAGACGAACCTTCTACCACCAGGTATGGATCACTTTGTCTAGGAGGGAGGGCTGAGCTATTCTGACCAACTTGCGCTCTGAACAGTTCGAAATGCTAAGCTCGAGCAAGTGAAAATCTATGCTCGGAAAGTCGAAGATGCCGGCCCCATCTACAGCAAGGAAGTATGCTGCCAATCCCTCCCAGATGCCGTGCGACCATTAACCGCAACTCTGTTAGGGCATTGAGACTTTGACTCGACACAGTTTTGATGGAAATTCACCCACAACGTCACGCGAAGCGCTTCGGGGTCTCGCTAATGCCCTTCTGCTTAACGTGGAGAGTCGTCAGTATTTTGTGGACGTGAATTATGCTTGGAAGGCGGCAGAGAAGTTGAAGGTACATCCACGCCCTTGAGATGCGATCAATGACAGACGGCCATAGCTTACTCACTGAGTAGAACGACAACAGAGATGACGAGTTCCTTGGTTCACGTATACTCTTTCTCATGACTTACGACACCAATCTTGACTTCAATCCGTTGTTTGACAGACACCATTTAGGCGACAGTATCAATGCGGTAAGCTAAATTCCTCATCTCTACAGTTGTCCAATACAGGGAGCTCACATCTTTCAGAGCATAGCTCGGCATTCTAAGAAATTCTCCAAAGGCGGCCGCAAATCCTCCAACCCCATGGACGAGATGGCCTTGTCCGAGTCACTAAAACTCATATTCAACATCACCCAATTTTATCCTCAACGCGCAGAAGTCTTCACCAAGTCAATCCCACACATACTCAAGATCCTGTCACGTATCAAGACACCTCATCCATCTCTCCAGCCTCCAGTCAACTACCTGATCAATTCTCTGATCAACCTCGATCTCGAAGGCAAGAAGAGCCAACAAATCGGCACAACCCCTTTCTTTCCCATATTCGATCAGAATTGCAACGCCGACCGCTTGATCAATATCCTCGACGCCGCCGTCTGCGCCTACGATGCAGAGAGCCTCGAACAACTCGCAACACCTCTCGTCACCGTACTTCGCAGAATCTACAGTTTCGCCCCCGATGGCGTGAAGAGATACATGAGATGGCTTCTGCTACCCTCGGACGACGAACGCATCCGACCGCTCGGACGCTCCGAGACACTCGCCTCCCGCCTGCTGAGGCTAAGCACAGCCACCGAGGCGCCGCATCTGCGCGAGTCCATCTCCAACCTCATGTTCGACCTTTCCGACCAAGACGCGAAAAGCTTCGTAAAGAATGTCGGCTACGGTTTCGCTTCGGGCTTCCTCGTGGCGCATAAAATGCCTTCGATGCCTCAAACTGCCTCCGAGGCTTGGAGCACCCAAGAGAAAGACGGCAACCTCAGCTTGGACTACCTGCAACAAGAGAACCCCAACATCAACCCGGTCACGGGTCAAAGACGGGACATGGAACCTATCGACATAGAGCCGGAGATGACCGAAGTGGAAAAGGAGAGGGAGGCGGAGAGATTGTTTGTCTTGTTTGAGAGGTAGGACACCTACACACCATTACTTCTAACATATTTGCACCAGATGCACTAATCATCCACGACATAAACAGACTGAAGGCAACGGGTATCATCGACATCAAGAACCCTGTCGAACAAGCGATTGAGGAAGGAAGATTCGAAGAGCTGGATTGATCTCGTCTCGTGCACGACAACTGATATAGCGCGGCGTAATCAACTAAGGTAGCAAGGTAATTAAGATGTTGGACATGACATGAAGTGTAACGACGTCGGCAGGCATGGATGGGCGTCTGGAGCGCCTATAACGCGCAGCACGACAAATCCCGCACAGAGACCAACATAGAAAATCTGAACATTGCAATCACTTCTGGGATCTGTCGTTCTACATGTGCAATCCAGCAAACCAAGTCAACATAACGCGGTATACTCCTTGCGTTCCAATGACACTGCATGAGTTGTCCCAGAATACTCTGTGTGGTTCTCTTGAACCTCTCAGGTGGAATTTTGGTGCCAGGAAACACCTTGGATTCATCACTCCGTTTCAGGTATAGGTGCTGTAATCGATAGATGACTGTACAAGCATCTGGTATGGATCGGAAAGGAGACCTGCTGTATTGCCTACAGATCAGACTGAGTGCTTTGCTATACACTCCGTCGTCAACGGTTCAACTCAGCTGGATATGGGGTGTCACTGAACCGGCCATGTGTGTGATCCCCTTTGGAAACCGGTGGAACGACCTGTATTGTCCCGGCCTAGAAGTGTCATATCTTGAAAGTTGATCAGAATCTGTCTCGGGCATGTCTTCGCAGCTGGTTTGGCCTGACCTTGACAAAAAGTGTGAAGGCTTCAAATGTCCTCCCAAGAGATCCTGTTCACTGGGTTCGACGGTGAGAATCTTTTGATATTTGTATCCTCAAGGATGATCCAGTTCGATGAACCCCATTCCAGACCAGATGGTGAGACAATCTCACTTTGCTGAAGAGCTTATCCTCATGTTGTGGTCCAGCGTTCCGAAAAGTTTCAAACATGTTGTGTAGAGCCTGAGTTGCACTATCCAGGTTCTGCTACTTCCCTTTACTGTTGTTACTTGCAGATCAGGGCTCCTTTGGCCTCACCACAAGGAGTACAATGTACTCCGTGGCACGTATAACGCACCGAGCTGACCAAAAAGACTGCCCAATCCATTGACCATGCCATTGACCAATCGGACTACCTTGTGGCCTTTCCCCTTCAATGAAAAGGGTTAATGCCCGAAATGCCTGAAGCCTGCCATTAACAACGAACTCCAGTTGTTCTTCGTAAACAGGGGTTATCGCCTGAAGTCACTCCTCGGTGGTAATACCATCCTAGGGCAGGACCGAAGAGTGGCACAAACTTCTCTCTAACCGCATCTGGAGAGTTTTCTCGACCGTCATCGAATGTCGCAGAACTGGAGCACTCCTCATCCTTCTTCTCATCTCTCATCACCGCACACCGATGAACTCCACCTCAACATAGCTCCTTTCCACTAACCCGATCCGGATGTTTCCATCACTCGTCGTCGAACGTCGCAGCTGATGGAGCCCTCTCGCACAGATCACCTACCACAAAACTCGGATGTTTCGAATAAGCAGCAGACATGGAGCTCTCCCTCATCTCCCTCATTTCATGATGCCCCCCCCATTGATCGCGCATGTTATTCTTTTCATCGTGATGCCTACCTTACCATTTCCATCTACCAACGTCAAACGTCATACAAAGGAGCACTCCACCCCCCACTCCTGCCTGCCTGCATTCCATTCTCTCCTCTCAACTCATCGTTCGCTGATGATGAGATGATCCTCTTCACAAGAGAGGTTCACTCCTATCCTGACCTGTCGACAGATGACCAGCATCTCTTCAGGGTGTTTTTTTGGATTTCTGGCCGGACGGAAAGACCACCGGTCAGGAGGGATGCTCCAGTGAGGTGTTGATGGGTCTATGTTGTTTTGTTGGCGCAAGTGCTCTACCTATGGGCGGCTCATACACACAACACATAGCTGTCCGGCTTGAAAATATACGCGAATTATCCGGCAGTCACTCCCGTCCTTAGTCCTCAGATCATCTGGGAGAAGGCAAACATTGAGCTCTGATCAGGACGGCTACTTGTCGTCTTGATAAGAGACAAGATATCATCCAGTCTCAGTCAAACCTCCGGATATAGACATTAAATTTGAGAGATAGACGATTCTCGCATTTTCGCTCCACTTTCCTTCCATCTTGGTCAACCCCTACCCTCTCCGTGCCCTTACACCCTTTATCCCTCTCCTCCGCAACGGCACAACCGGATTATTGTTGAACGCGCTCACAGGCCCAAAATCCGGCTTCCCACCGAGACTGCCAAAGATATCGCCCACGTAATTCCCAGCCTTTATCCCCCCGCAAAAGACCCCCTCCCATCCCGCCAATATGCCCATGACGACCTTCATCCCCGCAAGATAGATATTCTGGATCGCAGGTTCAAACCCTCCCTGATCGGCATAAAAGAGGTTGAAAGTTGCCGCTTCACCGGGATAAGGGCGATCGAAATCGGACGCAGTCCGCATGACGATGATGCGACTAAAGTCCGTGAGATTATTGACGGCGCCGCGAAGGAGGGCTTCGAGCGTGGCGTTGTCTTCTTGCGCGGTGGTGCAGTAAGTGCCGGAGCCATTGGTGAACAGCCGGGTGGTGTTCTCGAAGGCCTCGGAGAGGAAGTTGCCGGAAAAATAGTTGTCGGACGTAGCGACATCGCATTCCACGACGGACGGGGTTTTAGCACCGGCAGCGAAGGCGGTCGCGGTGGCGTAGTTGGCGCGGTAAGCGATGGCGGCGCTGGAGTCGTTGAGGGTGGCAGTACGGGCGAAGGCGACGGCGGTCTTCCTGAGGGCGTCGTTGAGCTCGAAGACCTCGGTGCCGTAAATGCTTTGTGGGTATTGCGTCGTCGAGGTCGAGCCTTGCGGGACGTAGCCGGTCGTGAAGTTGCTGGGGATCTCGCGTGGGTCGAACTCGTATTGGAGCGCGACTTGCACGGCGTAGCGGGCAAAGGTGACCGAGCCGAGCGTCGCTACTTTCGGAATGACGCCGGCTATGCCTGCAATGAGGAAGTAGGTTGTTCTGAGGTCGAAGAGAGGAGAGAGGACGAGGGCGGTCATGGTGGAGGCGGCGTTTATCTCTGTCGATCCTCTGCATCAGCTTTTGGAGTCCATGTTACGGTCAATGAATTGACATACCGCTTTCGCCAGTCACCAATTGACAGACGTTTCCGTCAGCGGTGCAATGGGCGTCTGGATATAAGGGTGAAAAGCCCGGAACGGTGATGTTATGCGCCAGTACATTGAATTCGGGGATTCCGTAAACATCGCCTTCAGGTGGGAACTGCAGATAATTAGGTCATGAAGTCTGAAACGACCATATAAGAGGTGCGTACCATGTCAATGATGAAGACCTTCGGCTTGATCACGGAGGCTTCGGAACTCCTGCGCATAACATTTTTGGATCTCCCAGGGCTTGCCAGTCCAAACCCGGAAAAGACACACAGAACGAGGAAGCGACTGAATGTAATGTGAATACGCATTCTGTGTATTGGCATGGAGAGGTAATTGTACAAAGTCGAAGCTCAGAAGCTGACATGTAGAAGATATAGATATCGTAAATGAGCAATATATGCAGGAGTAGCATCAGGATCAGGAACCCCGCAGCCACTGCCATTTTCGTGTCTCGAAAATTGTGGCTTGATTAAGGTAGTGGACATCTTGTCCAACTCGACTGGATCTGCCCTGATCGATGGGCGAAGTGATGCGGTGAGGTGAGATGCAGTAAGATGCAGTAAGATGCAGCTTATCTGTATGCAGCCTTATCCAATCACGGTGATTATTTCGCACCTTAAGGTTAGGTAAGGTGGGATAACGGTAGAGCGTATAGATACCTAACAAAACCTGATTGCGAGACCAAGAACTTGACATAAAAGAGGATTTCCCACCTGTTTGGAGTATTTGTACATATCGGTGAACGCAAAGAACCGTCCAGACTGAAAGCCTCCACATTCTCACCGCACTCGTAATACACTCTTGGAAATGGACAGCAACGCATGTTATCATAGCCCTTCCCACAACGATGCTTTTGGTACGCATAGGACTCCCATCCGAAACGCAATTGTAACAAGTAAAACGTGAATGCCCAGGAGCGAGAATGATATCTGTCGATGACGTTCGCTGAAACCAAAATCGAGGATGGCCAAACAGACAAGAGGATATGCTACCCATTCATTCACCGCCAGTGGCGAGCAAGGACGCGTAACTGATATAATCTTTGACATCAATAGTAGTATCTTCACAGCTTGCAGCGTAGTCCGACTCGTGGCCGCACCATATAGCCTGGAAGAACTGCTCGCAGGTGGCAACAGTGGTGGCAGGTCAGGGTCCTTGATCGGTGACGAGACTCGAGAATGGAGGACGAGACTGGATCCGCCAGGGCTCGTGTTCCCACCATCCCCGACGTCGACCGACGACGAAGCACCTTGGTGCTCCGTCTTGAATGGCAAAGGTCGGAGCTTTGGCTGCCCGCCTCGTGAGAATCCAGACGACACGTGTCTGGTGGGCGTTGGTGAGGTCGAGTTCTTGGGTAGAGGAGTGTCCATGGGTGATATTCTCGGACCGCTACGTAGGCCCTCAAATACACCACCGGAACCTGCGTGGCCGAACACACTACCCTCGTCGAGTCCGGCGCCTGTTTTGATACCCAGCAGGATCTCCTCAGCACTGGGCCGGGCGGCCGGATCGAGCGACAAAAGCCGCCTTAAATATCTGTACAGCTTCTCGGGAAGATCAGGGCGTTTCTTCTTCTCCTCGTCCAATCCGGACCATGTAGTAATTTCTTCTCGCAATTGATCGAGATCTTCGTTCTCCTCATTGAGATTGTCCGCATGGCGGTATGGTAGTTGAGCGAAGCACAAGAAATAGAGAATCATTCCCAACGAAAAGATATCCGACTTGGTGGTAAAGTTCCCGAACGTGCCGTCGGATTGCTCCTGCCGAAGAACTTCAGGCGCGCAATATGATATGGTTCCAGTCGTGCCCGTGGACTTCCTAGCCATGTTCTCTATCTGCACTTCCCCAAAGTCGCTGACCAGTACCCTCATTCCCTTACCAGTATCGTGCAGTAAGCAATTGCTGGGTTTCAAATCACGGTGGATGTAGCCATTGGCATGAAGATGGTTTAGACCGGAGGTGATGTCTTTGAAGAACGAGTATATCTCTTCGAATTGGAGTCTCCTTGCCCCTTGAAGATTGATTGGCAGCTCGATCTGGCCTTTTGACCGACGCCGCATCCGCTCTTTGAGCTGCTCGGTAGTAGTAGTTGATTGAGCAGAGCTGCAGATGTAGTGATGGAGGTCGCCGGCATTGCAGTATTGCTGGAGGATGAACGCGCAAGGCACACTCGGCCCAAAGTTTGTGAGCTTCACCTCCTCAAGCCAGAGATGTCGGTAGGAAACCAGATTCTGGTGTGAGAGATGTTGAAGCAGTTGAACCTCAATGAGCACTTTCTCTAGCCATTCGTGATCATCCCCCACAGGTACACGCTTGCAAGCAAAGTACCCCAAAGACACCCCGTCCAGAACGTGTTTAACAAGCAGCACGACACCCTTTCCTCCTCTCCCAAGCTCCCCTTCCTCTACGAAGAACCGCTCGAAGTAATTAGGGCTGAATGAAGCGGACGATATCCCATGAGGCGAAGCCGGAGATACAGGTGAACTAGCGATGTATTCTGCGTCTGCCGGTGGACGGATCGCATTGCTTCGGCTTGGCGTCACCGGTTGAACTAGACGTCTTCTCGGTGAAGGAGGGGCGGACGAATCGACAGAGCCAGGCGTGCTACGATCGAGCATGCGAAAGTATTCGGGGCTCACGAATCCCGCCGAAGCACCCGGACTGGAGCTAGGTTGCTCACGGCCAGTCTCCGAAGATCCGTCACGAAGTGGGCGATTGCAGTACGGGCAATTGGCGTATTCGACATCGTGCTGGTGGGATGTGTCGCGGAGGACTAACTGCTTGGAGAGGGGGTCAAACACAACGACAGCATCGTTATGCCGCCTAATACCGAGCACGATTAGAACGACTCCCAATGTTGCATTGTTAGTAGATATGTGTCAAACATACAAGACCACTTCGCGATTGGTGGGGTACGGGATGATTGACATGCTTCGGCGTGCTTCATCCTCGGCCATAATCACGATGTTGGTTTACAACATGTGTCGCCGGAGCGTCAAGTTATCTCTAAAACATGACTGGGCAATGTAGCTAGAGGACTTTGGAATTCCATTGCTATGGTTTCTTGTGCGAGTATAGGAGGGCGAGAGAGTCAATATTCGCGATGGGAAGGTAATCGGACATAGTGTTATCGTGAAGAATGTTAGGACCGTATCCCGTCGGCTGTTCTCTAGCATGTATGAAGTACTCGTAGGTCTACATATACGGCACTCATAAAATGATTATGGGACTGACGAGTCTACGAAGTAATCGGGTTGAGGAAGGATTAGAGGATTGATGCTCATAGAATATGAACCATCCAAAGCCCTATCATAACTCATTTCGAATGTGATGGGATTCTCCCAGTGCACACCAAACATAGCCCGTCTCGCACATCACAGTCACCACGGCCTTCCACGTAAGGAGCTGAATAGGTGCTATCGCTGTTGCACATCAAAACATTTCCGTCGCATTCCAATGGCGGCATGCCTGCTCCTCACAGACCTAGTGTTCTGTAAGAAGGTTCACGGATGGTGGTTAGTATTGAATTGTAACTCTTGTGTGTGGACATCTGTTGACTGTTGTGTCAAAGGAAGCGAGGGAGTCAAGTGTGTAAGATAGTGATGAGAGCGCAGTTGAGGTGAGCTTTGCATGAGAAGTATCACCGGATGCAGCAGTCACGAAACAAAACGAGACAACCGCAAGCACAACCATCTATACACAGTCAATGCATGATGTGAAGATGGAAGAACACGTCTCGATGTACAGAGTGAAACGAATAACCATGCTCTGGGCAAGATTGAACAAGATTTCAGAGAGCCCTGCTGTTCTCAATCTGGGAACTTCGGTGGAGCATGAGGAGGCAGACCGTGTCAACTGCCTTTCATGTGCCGTAGGATATTGCACCTGTTCCGGAACTGTGACAAGAAGAGGAAGGGATGATATGATAGAAGCAGGGATCCTCGTCACCCGGGTTGTTTAGGTCTGTTGCCGATACTCACCATACTACCATAAAGCTGTCACCCACAAAGCTTTGATAGTAGTATATGACAAACATCAGAATACATAAAACAAGCTTGCATTAGGCGTGACCTCGTAACCTAGCTGCCTTGAACCTGCTCACTTTCTTTCCTGATCCGCCCTCTTCTTCCGTAAGCGGCACTCGCTCTTCCTGTCCGTCACGAGGGAGGAAGCCACCCTCGCGCTGAATCATACGATTTCGCATTCGATGATATTCGACTGCAACTTCCTGCTGTAGCAGATATGAGTCCATATTATCTGGGTCCGGAGCATCTACTGCGTTTGATGGAACCTTGCGTTCGATGATGTTGCTCAAGTGTGTCCTCCCCGGTGGTCCATCGGGATCCTGCCTCCTGGCTTCTTCGGACGGTGCCTTGATAGAGGCAGTCAAGTCAATTCGGTTCGAGCTTACGGCGGCAGTGAGCGGTAACGATGCTGCCGGTTTGAGTGGTTTGCGCTCCTGTAGGGAACCACTGAGCGGTTCATGTTCTATATGGGCTTCTTGGGCCCCTGTTGCTGGAGTCCGATTGTGTTGCTGTGCAGCTTCCCGAGCCTGCTTGAACCGGGACGCTTTCTTAGGTGTCGAATGTGTCAATCCAGATAATCCCGTCTGGGGCGCTGCAGCTGCACGCTCTACCACCAAATTTTGCATCGCCGATTTTGCTTCGCTAGGACGGATACTCCTAGACGGAGGTACAGGCACAGGAGAGATGTCAAGTTCTTCTGCAAAGCGCACCCCTTTCTTTACCGTCGATTTCTGCGATTTGTCAACGAGGACAGACGTGATAGGCTTGTCGCTAGGCTGCTCCACTGCCATCTTGTTACTTTCGGCAAGTTTGTTCTGCAGCTCAGGCTTGGACTTTTCTAATCGTCTTATGTTAAGTTTCTTTTCCAGCTCCAACATTTGCCTGCGGTAATCATCATCGACAACTCTTCGCGTTGTTCGACCGAATGCATCTTCTTCTTCATCATTGCTGCTCGTATATTGCTCATCGCCATCCAGATCGTCGTCGGAGTATGAGCATTGGCTTTCGGTCTCATCATCGAGTTCAAGCTCAGCAACGACGGCTCCGACCTCGTGAAGACCATACTGAATCATCTGTCTCCTCAGGGCTGCATCCTCAGGTGACTCATCGATAGGCATCACTGGAGGAGAATTCTCTGCGGTCGTGTCTTCCATTGTCTGACTGGTCTCATGTATGTTATTATCCGTGACTCTATCTGACTTGTTCAGGGTTGGACCCTGGGAACTGGTACTGGAAGTGTTCTTAGTGCTGGGAGCGCTAGTCGCATCGAGCGATCCGGAACTGTCAGACATGTCAGTCGTCTTGGGCGCTTCGATAGTAGTCTCGCTATAATCAGCCCGTGCACTCATTCCAGGGTCTCTGGTTTGGAGACTACGGAACACTTCGGACTCATCATTTCCAGAAGCTCCAGCAGTGTGATTCAATGTTTTCCCTAGACCCGCACTTTCGACAGAAGAGGTAGGTAACTTTTCTGATCCTTCGGTGACCTTGCCGAGCTCCGCTTTGCAAGTTGATACTGGTGGGAGGTCCGTCACCCCAGCCTTCCGCAGAGCTTCCACGACTTGCGTAGCGGCATCTCCAGGCCTAGCAATTGTGCTTGCTTGGGCAACGTTAGCGACTTCTCAATCCCCACCATATTGGCGGTGATATATACATATGACATTCCCATCTTCGTCTAACTCCTCCCGAATTTCCGTCAAAGGCAGCCCTTCGTCATTCCGCACTTCGGGCTGTCGAATAACCAGCAGTGAGTCAAGCTTCTCTTCAGCTGTGGCGATCTGGGTTTCGACTGTTTCGATATTTCGTTGGACATCTGCGACTTATTAAGCTAACGATCTTATTTTGATAAGCTCCATGTGCAACTGACAGTCCAGTCGTCTTCTAACTAGATCAGCTACCTGGGGACCGGTCCGCTTGACGGTCTTACCATCGCCGAGAAGTGTCTTGATCTCTTGAGTATCTCAGTCACCTGGTCTTAGACATGCTGAACGCAGAGCTGTACCTTTTTCGTCGATTAGGGTGCCCCCGAAGTCACGGCCGATGGCTACCTGAGCAGAGGATTAGAAGGCTCCCATATCTCAGGTGCCCTGGGTCGGAAGCCTTACTAAGTCTGTGCTTGAAGCATTACCACCGGCAGCCAAGATCTCTTCCTTCAACCCTTCATACTCTGCCTCCCATGTCTGCCAGTGCCGTAGAGATTGTCGAAGCTTGACCAGATTCTCTTCGAGGCGTAAGCGGTGGCGTTCCAAATCGACCAAGCTGTCCTTTACGTTCATAGTCGCTGATCTAGTGCATCTCAATAATCATTAATGGTAAGTGTTACGGCTTGATGTTTGAGCATGAACAAAAGGTGAGGTAGGGATTAATTAACGGAACTAGCCGGCTCATTAGCCCTACCTAAGGACCCTGTCTGATCACGCCTCAACGTCGTCAGAAAACCAACCATGTCGCGCGCCGCCCAACTCAACGGGCCCACCGCTCCTCGCCGTCCGAACGAAGAAGGCGGTGAGCTCCACGCCCATCTCCACACCCTTCGCCTCTCCTCACCATCCAAAGACCCTACTGACCCACTCTCCCCAGACATTTGCCCAGTATGCAAATCGTCGCGCTACCTGAACCCGAACATGCGCTTCCTCGTCAACCCCGAATGCTACCACAAGATGTGCGAGTCGTGCGTCGACCGCATCTTCTCGCAGGGCCCGGCCCCGTGTCCCGTGGCCGGGTGCGGGCGGACCTTGCGCAAGCAGCGGTTCAGGAGGCAGACCTTTGAAGATATCCAGGTGGAGAAGGAGGTGGATGTTCGCCGGAGGGTTGCGAAGACGTATGTTACCCACTTCCCATACTTCCCTTGGGGCTACGAAGAAAGCTTGGTTGACAGTTTTTGCATTCAAAAGCTTCAACCGCCGACAAGACGAATTCAACTCCCTCCTCGACTACAACAACTACCTCGAAGAAGTCGAGACCCTGACCTTCAACCTCCTCAACCACATCGACGTCGCCGCCACCGAAACCAAGCTCGCCGCCTACGCCTCCCAGAACGCCGCCTCCATCTCCCGCAACGCCACGCTGCAGACCTGCGAAACCGCCTCCCTCGAAGCCCACGAAGCCGCCGAGCGAGAGCAAGCCCGACAACGACGCGAGTCCGCGCGGCGAGAGGAAGAAGAAGAGCGGCTGGAGCGCGAGGAAAGCAAGCAGTCAATGCTGGACCAGCTCGCCCAAGGCGCCGGCAACGCCGCCGCCATCGCGCGCGAATCGCAGCGCGTCGTGCTGAAGCGGAGCACGGCGCGGCGGAGCGCCGCCGAGCGACAGCAGGCGCAACAACGAGCGAACCCCGGCGCGGAACCCCTCGGCAGCGACGCTGCCAACGGCGCCGCAGATCCCTCGGCGTTTTTCATCAAGGGCCTCAAGGCGACCGTCGCCCCCGCGCCGGAAAAAGCCTACGATCCGTTTGCCGGCGTCTCTGACCGGAAGAATTACTACCTCCTTCAAGACCACTACGAGCACCCGTGGCTCGATCGTGCGCGCACGGACGTCCACATCACGGCCGGCGGCTACGACGTCAGGGAATACTACGCCCGCACGCTGCTGGAGGCGTTTGCGGGGCTGGGGTGTTTCATCGAGGAGGAGGTCGCGGGGAGAGAGGTTGGGGCGTCGACGGCGGTCGCGACGGCGGGGGCGGCGGTTGTGGCGGAGGGTGCGGGGGAGTTGAAGATGGATGTTGTGATGTAGGGTAGGAATAGCCTTGGGCTTGGCTTGGCTTATCATGGTAGCATAGCGGCGGCGTAACGGGACATATGGGTTCTGGACTGTTGATGACTGTTAGTATGGACGGGGAGATAGATAGGCCTCCACGCAGGGCGGGGACAGGCACTAGGGACATCTGGCGGTGTTCACTCTACTCGGAAAACGTTCTATACCTTCGATACTCAAGCTAAGAAACTCCGATGACATGACCATCCACCCGCGGCAATGGACATCCACCGTAATTCCCACAAGTAATCAAAGAGCACTGGATCCCATCACCTCGTGTTATAGTGATTTCTTGCTTTACAAGCTGCTGCGGAGAGCTCAAGACCAGACCCGGAAGACCGCCATCTGAAGCGGCGGAGCATATCACATGACGGAGAGCGTTCAAGCCACCACGTTCAATCCATGCTCTCGAACAATGACAGGAGCCTCCTGTACCTTTATGCATGATGCCGTGCCTCATGCTACCGCAATCTCCACACTCAGAGGACCGCTATGTATTTACCCACTTGTAAACCTCGACGGTTGACCTCATGTGACATGTCCCTACCAGCATACCACAGCGAAACATCACATCACAACATATCACAGCATGAAGAATGTTTCAAATGATGATATGAATTCCTAGCTACAACCCGTATCCCCCATAAACCGCCCCCCTATACCAATGCGCCGCCGGGGTATCAATAACGAGCGAACCTCCCCACGCGAAAAAATAGAAAAACGAAAAAAGAAAAACAAAAGAAAAAAAGAGCCCGGAGGAGAGGGGGAAGAGTAGGAGGGGGCAGGGTGGCGAACGAGAGTGATGGCGAGTGGCATGGCACGACGAACGCGGACGCTGAGCTCGACCCGTAGACATAGACCGAAGTCAGTCGATACAGGGGAGCACTAGACATCCGCGCCCCTCGGCCGGGAGTCTCCCCCTCGACGTAGACATGCACCGAAGTCAGTCAATACGCGAGGGGGCTCCCGACGCCACCACACCAGCACCCTAGTCCGCCGCGGTGCACTCCCCTCCTCAGTTCTCCCCCAGGGAGAGGGAGGAGACGTCGCAGTCGATTCCGATCGACTGCAACGTCTCCTCCAGCTCCTCCGAGCTCATCGCCTGCCCGGCGGCCTTCTGTCCCTCGAGGACATCCTGGAGCGCATAGATGCGGTCCGCCTGGGCCTCGGCGGACCGCACCAGGGCCTCGATGGCCTCGCGCAGCTGGTGGCGCCTGCGCTTCCCCAGGGTGGGGTCTTGGCGTGTGTACGCCTTTTGTCTGAGGGCCAGCTCCCTCTTGAGCTCCCTCAGCTCGCTCTTGAGCCCCTTCATGACGGTGGCGAGAGCCACCCCGGGATGCTGGGAGGGTCGCATCGTCGGTTGGTCCTCGTATTGGGCTTCCGACCCGGACTCTGAGTCGACTTCTGGTTGGGTGACGTTGGCAGGCTGTGGCTGGGCGGCTTCATAGGTTGTGTGGTTATTGATAGGAAGGTAAGATGAACGGTGAGTAGGCCCATGGTCATCGTGGTGAGTCTGGTGCTCGTGCTCAGAGAGGGAAATGTGGGCCGCTTCTTGGACCGGTTGTTTGTCCGCGTCGTAGGATGAGTGAGTGTTAATGTGAGTCTGAGAGCAGCGAGAGGTTCGTCCAGTCTTGACCGGAGAAGTTCCTTTGAAGTTGATAGAGACCGGTGTCGCTTTTGAGGCACGGTCGACTCGTTTGATTCGACAATCGTAACAACCATCGGGGTGGAGAGAATGCTTGCACGTTGAACGTGATGAAGAGTTGTGGTCAGATAAAGAGACAACGAGCTGTCGGACAAGGGGCGAGAGGACAGCCTGCTTGGGTGGCTCGGGTGCTTCAACTGCTGATGGTACCGGGACCTTCTCGAAAGTAATGTCGGGTATGAGGAAGGCGGAAGTCAGCTGCTCGGAAGGACGTCGTCGAATCACCGTCCCACTGCTAAGCTGAGAGTCTTCGGTCGGCTGTGTCGAATAGCTTCCTGAACTCGGTTTGGAACTCACGGCCCACTTGGCCTTGCTCTCAGCGACTTTCTTTAGGATCTCCTCTCTCTTGATGAAGTTGAAATGATAACTTGGTTGGTTGGGTTGTTGAATCTTCGCAATGATGGAGTTATCGCTTGAGGTCCTTGTGGAAGGTTTGGTCGACGCATCTGGAACCGAAGGCGCATCCACCGAGACGGTAGATTTGACTGTGTTGTCTTGTCCGCAGTCTTCAACGTTGACAGAGAGCTGTTGAGGGCGAGCGATTCTCGCTTCTTCGAGATCCTTGCGCAACACGACAAGGTTGTTTGTCTATACAAAAGGTCAGGTGACAACTCGCACTGGTGGGAGGAATGCAAACTCACATCTACGTTAGACAGTTTCGTCAGGTCTTGTGTGACACCAATTGTGACACCAGTCGGCGGCTGAAGTGCCTTCGGCTCTTTGTCTTCCGCTTGGCCAATGCTGACTTCTTGTGGAAGCATGTTGCCTTCTTCGACATTGTGATGTAGGACCGTGCTGTTGTTACACTCACTCTCATAATCCTCTTCAGGATTCTCCAACGCGTTTTGAATGGCTGCACTGTCTCGAATGTCCGATGTAGATCGAATAGGGCCAGTCGTGCCGCTAACGAATCGAAAGCTGTTGTCGAATAAATCCAGAGTACCGACTCTTTTGATGGTGCTCTGGCTTTTCGGGACGATATCATCTTTTGGCTCCTGCTTAGACTTCCATTGCTGGGACTCTTGCTCGTACCGCTTCTCGAGCGCTACCAACTTCCTCCTGAAGTCGTCTCGTTGCTCCTCCACAAGCTGGATCTTGTCAAGCAGATTTTCAGAGGTCTCGGTCAAGAGGTTTAGCTGCCAATTGGCAGCATCGCGCTCTTTGGTAAGGGCCTTGATGGTTGCCTCTGCAGCTGTGGCTTTACCTTCAACTGCGTCGAGTCGGTCTTGCAGAGTATGAACGAGCCCTGTCACCCGTGTTAAATGTGTTGAATGAGGTCGATGTAAGGACTTACCATCCACCATGCCGGTAGTACCATTACTAGGCACACGTTGGTTATGTCCCACCATGTCGGCTCTAAGCATAACATTCTCCGATTTCAATTCTGCCACCGTCTGCCTGATCGAGTCTTTATCCGATTCGAGAGTCGCGACCCTCTCATGAAGACGGTTCAGAGCTTCAATGATCGCCTGCTCGTCGTCTTGAGCAGCAACGTCCTCCACCGGTGTATGTACGCGTTGAATATCACTGGCGTTGCAGGAATCTTCGCCAGACGTGAACCGAGACAGCCGCGACTTGCGCTGACGAGGAAGCACATGAGGTCTAGCGTTCTGCTGCGATAGCGAAAGAACACTGGATAAATCTCGAGTATCAGGAAACAGAAAGACTCGCGGCATTGATGTGTTCGACATGTTGTCTGACGTTGTACGCGTAGCGGCGGTAGACTTGAGGTGGCCAGTAATGCTAGCGTCTCGATCAGTCTCGCGGTAGTCATGACCCGTGTTGACTTCGTTGGTGGCAATGTCGGATGTGTTGTTGTTTTGCTGGTTTTTGCGACCTCCGAAACGCGTCCTTCGAACGTTGAGTGAAAGGTTTTCCGATATATTCTCACTCAATTGAGACGCGTCGTCATCAACTCTGACACGCGGTTGAGTTTCCACAAGAGGGCGACGATACCGTCCGCTACTGTTGCGGCTGCCGTCCGATCCGTGATCCTCAATTTTCGACGTAGACATGTAAGACGTGTCCTGCGCTTTGGGCGAGTCAGACGCACGCCTGACCATAGCTTCCTTTCGGAGGTCCTCTGACCCCTCACTAGCTGTCTTTCTTGACGCAGAGATAGGTCGGCGTTGTTGTTCGCCAATGAGATGGTAGTCACCGCTAGTGTTACTCGCGGGGGTCGGAGCTCTGTTGCCGGCCCTGCCCAGCTCAAGGGATGAGCCACCGTCCTCGGTGATGATCGCGCCCTGAGAGAAATCAGGGAAGGCTTTTTTCATCATAGACGTGTCGATATCGAATTCTGGTTCTGCGGGTCGAGTATAAGTGCGATATTTCTTTGCACTATCGCGGAGCGTTGGCAGTCGCTGCGAGGTGTTTGTCGTATCGCCGAAGCTTGTCGACGAAAAAGCTTCATTCTCCGGATCCCAGACTGAAGAACCATCGGCGACGTCCTGGTTGGACGCCGATTGACTGGGCCGTCTTAATTCCCGGGACATCTCACGAATGAGACGAGCGCGATGTTTCGCAGTGGGAGAATCTGCCATGGTCGGCTATCTCCGTAAATACAAATGGCAGATATGGATTGGTGACTAACAATGATATGACTAGGGATGAGGAGGTAAAGAGTTGAAGAGGTGAAGAGTCAGGCTTTATTGGCGTCTTGTCGCGCTTGCTGGTAGTTCTGTGCAATGGATGAATATGAATTGCGAATCCTTTTACTTTAATGTGCGTAGAGTATATAATTGCTCACAGTAGCTAAACAGCGAGAGAGAAGTAGCCAGCGCGATTATGGGAAGCTGATGGAGTGGTGGTTGGTGAAGAGAGAAGAAGAGGAAGAGGTAGAAGACCCCGGTATAAATAGTGATTTGTTTACTCGGTGATCTTGCGATGTTTTCTTAGTCAGCTTTAGGAAGGAGCCTCAACGGGAAGGCGCGACCCCACCACTCGATCTCAAGCAACTTCAATTATGGCACCCCTACGGTAACACACAAACCTACCAGGTATTCACCATGTTGTAGTACCTTATACCCTTTGTCACTTTAGATCTACAGATGGATGATGCATGCTATCCATCTTATCCATCATATATAACCAAGCACTCGAAATTACCAGTTGCTCCCCGCTTGAACAGATTACGTTCCATAGTGCAATGCTTCGAACGTCCAGTTGTAGAATCGCCCAGGACTTTAGAGACAAAGTTCCCCAATTGATGTGTTCATCGATTTCATTGTTGGTCTTCCTCTGCCCTGCGCGGCTTAAACCGAATCGATAACACTTTGACCACCCGCTAATGCACGACATACGGTACCTTACCGGTACTGCATGTCATCTATCCTTGCGAAAGGTCCATCTCGGCAAAGGCAGGGTGGTGACTGTGATGTCTGTTTAGGCAAGAACGATGACCACAAACATCCGGTCGACTGAGTAACTAAGCCAGAGAGGGTCGACCAAGCAGCACAGTACCTTACCTTACGCAGGCACATCGTCCGAAATAAGTCCTATAACCGGAAGCATCATCTAGGTCCAGCATGACCTGTGCTGCTCTCAACCCCACGAGTTAGTCACTGCAACTCGTGAGTATAACTTGGGATGCTGGTTTCTCGATAATGTGTATTGATCCGCTATACCTTAGTTGGTCTAAGCTGCATGTGTACAGTGAAGAACAAATTGACAGACAGACAGACAGACAGATAGACAGAGAGCTTCTGCATATGTAAAATATTGTACCTGATTACCTGATTACCTGCTATGAAGTGTCAGTCCATAGAGTAGAAAAATACGACTGAATCTAGTCCGTAATGTTCTGGTCGAGTGTACCCCTTCAGCCCTGACCGTTCATATGCCAGCAGATATCATCCTGCAAGTCAGGTTCGGGGTTGACCTTGTCTTCGCTCCTCATCTACCCAGGTACGCAAGAACGTAGTGGAAGGTGTAGGCTTTGGGGACCAGCCCCTACGGACTCCGAGAGTGTTCTAGCTCAACCACAAACTGAATCAGATCTCCTTCATACATATCTCGGAAGGAGCACAAGATATCGAAACAGTTTCAAACACGCTTCTTGCAAAGATATGTGACACATGCCCGCCTTCTAAGCCCAGCCAGCCTCAGTAACTTTCCCAAGATATGTCCAGTCCGCCAACGTTCTATAGAGCATAAAACCAGCCCCACAGAACACCCTGCTCACAAATTGTTCATAAAGAGACCGCCTCGTAAACGTACGTGTCAGAATCGTAAAGAGAGCGACGTGCTCACATCGCCTCAACCTCACCCCTCCGATCAATCCCCCAGAATCTCCAACCCCGTGAAAAACTCACCCAGCTGCCCCGCAATCTCGTCCGATTGTTCACTCGCCAGCGCCGCCGCCAGTCTCGCCCGGCTCGCTTCCTTGGCCTTGCGCATCCGCTCCAGTGCTTCCATGCCTTTCCTGCAGATACCCACGTCGAGTTTCCGGTAGCAGTTTGGACAGTAGTAGTTGAGCCCACACCACGTGCAATCGCATGCCGGATTGGCCGCGATACAGTCCAGGCAGACGTGTACGCCGCACGTTCTGCACACTCTGAGGTGGCCGGCGCATCGGTTGCGGTGATCGCCGATCAACCGGAATTGCTGGCAGAAAAAGGTCGCGCAGCCTTGCCATGGCTTGGTCGTGGCCTTGTTGCTTGGGTGTGGCTGCTGTGGCTGCTGTGGCTGCTGTGGCTGGGAGTGGAACGGTTTCTCAGAAGGACTGCCGGCTTCGTCGTCGTTCTCGATCGCGTTGCTTGGTGCTCTGATTGATTTCGTACTGTCATGGGTGGTGTCCAAGAGGTCTTCGTCGTCGTCTTCGTCCGGGAGCACCACTAACGAGGCTATAAATTGGGTACGCAAAGCGTCACTGAGACCACCCAATATTTTGCGGGCGATGTTGATGGCTTGCGGGTGAGTGAGGTGGTCTGGTCCGTATGTTGGTGGTAGTGGAGACTCGGTCGATAGTACCTCGTCCTGAGCGGGCTTACGCAGAGCTGTGTCCTCTAGTGACAGGTCTCTATAACCACAGATACGCATCTTGCGACCTCGGAGGTCGTGCTCCAGACATAGTGGCCTCTTGCAAGCGTGACATGCGGCTTGCCAACCCATACTGTTGTAACATTCCTGGCAAAGGCTTCGTGGGCAGCTCGAGCCCTGGTGCTCTTCGGAACCCCGGAGTAACCACCGCAGCATAGCGTTGTGTCCGTCGCCTGACGTGTAGTCTGGTGCATCTTTATCTCCATATGCGGATACAGGGAAGGTCGTCATCATCGAAGACACAAACTCTGGGTCTTCCCATCCTTGTCCTCTAGGCAGCGGCGCAGTTCGTATTCTGTTCGCTCCTGATCCATGCATGCCAGGTCCCACGAAGGCTATCCCACCACCCCCGGAGAACATAGGCTCCAGACAGCACCACTGGAACTTGAGTTTTGGTGGCGGGCGCTCATCCGTAGTAGTGAAGTTGGGCCCAATCACAACAATCTCTCCATCCTCTGATACCTCTTGCATGAGGTTGGGCGACTGATATGCTTCAGGCGCCCACCAGAGATCGGTAGTGCTCTGGTGAGCGTATTTGGGGCTTGGATCATGTGGAGAGTGTGGATATTGGTTTCTCCGCTTCTTCCTCGGCAGAGGTCGATCAAAAGCACAGCTAACGCAGAGAGTCTTGCGGCATCCTAGACAATGCATCCTTACACTACATTGCTCGCATCTCTCCGTTATCGGGTCTCCACACCCATCGCACTTGATCCCATCCACAAACACTCTATGGCTCTGTCGTAAATGCGCAGGGGTCATCTTTCCCTCTCTAGACCCACGGCCCTCCCCCGTCCCCAGTGCCTCACCGTCATATCCCAACTCGTCTTGCTCCCAAAGACGCCCGTCAGGTTGTACTGGAACCGACCGGTTCTCTTCAGTGTCGCCAATACGATTGCCAGACCGCCACAGCCGATCAAACACCACCCAGACCTCCGGAGGCCCCGGCGCACTTCTTCCAATGTGATATTCCCTTCGCCTCAAGCAGCGTCCGCCTGGGGTCGGACACCATGCGGTGTCTGTCCATATCCCGAGTTCGTGACAAAGCTTGACGAGCTCGTGTGTGTGGTCCGAATCGGAGTCCCTCCGTATCAATGACTGAGGCAGGTAAGGTCTCCGCCTGTGATGTCGACAGCGGTATGTATAGATGCTCTTCAAAACCAGATCACTTCTTCCCTGTGACGTACTCGGTAGCCCGCTAGCTCTCTTCTGTAGCCGAAACACCGTGAGGTATGGCACAATATGGTATTTGAGAGAGACGTTCTTGCAGCCACGCACAGAGAGGTGTGTCAATGTGTCCCTTCGCTGTGGCAGGACCGCTGACGTCAGAACGTAACCCGATACCGCAGTATTGTCCAGATCTAGCGTCTTCAGTCGGGTCCCAAAAGGCGTGACGACCATCAAGAGGAGCTGATCCAGCGCATAAGGTCTCGAACGTCGTTGGTCTGTAGAGCTCTCACTTCCTGTTGACCCTTGCGCGGCTACCGCCCCCGCAGTTACAAGTCGGAAGGACAGGTGACTCCATGCAATAGGGTAGGTTTGTAGAAAAGACCGTAGATATCTTGATGCATGGTATAATTGTAGAACCGCCGGGGTGGGAAGTTGGAGAAGTAGTGATTCGAGGATTGGAGGATGCGTTGAGAACAGCTTCTCAAACCGACTCAGATCTCCAACCCGACAGCGTGGCTGGCAATTGTCAGCTAAGCAGCGGTCTTGAGAGTTCCAGGAAGGATCCCGCAGCGACTCTTGGGCGAAGGCCATCGTCGTCTCCTGGTGGATGATGTGGTCTAACACGGACTTCTCACAAACATGGCGGGACTGTAATAACCTCCAGTAGAGCACGGGTATGTGATTACTTCACTCCTTGCTTTGATGTGTGAGATACTTCATTGGTCGACGTTGCGCGCCTTGCGCCCTTCCATTGCTACCTTTTGGATGACGAGGCGGTCTAGGTACACACAGATCCTTGTCCTACAGTATCCTTCCGTCGACTCTGTACAATGTTAGAGTCACTGGAATTACTGTACATTCACAGAAGTATACTACAGACATGCGCGGTTACGAGTGGTAATAGAAACCTGCAGTACATGTGGTGTTAAAGATGTTTCCGATCATTAACTATCACCGTTTGCCGTCCTCCTCGCCAACTGTATATCCACGAGCTATCCCACTTCTACCTTGCTCTATCGAGGCTCCCTGGACCTCGACGCCGGCGCCTGTTTCATACGCGATCTCGAAGTCGCTGCCAAGGCCTTTCCATGTCCGCTTCGACCTCAAGAACTCAGCAGCAGGCGAAACCTCTCCCCCAACACTCGCCAAGTCACCATTCACACGTTTGATGAGTGTATTGGCAGTGCCATTCGGTTTGGATAGACTCCGCAAGTCTGATTTCATTCCAGATTGCATGGGCCTGGAGTGAGTGACATAGCGGCCACTGCGTAGATCAAACTCGGGGGGCATCGATTCAGGCTCGGAGTCCAGATCGCCTCCATCACCTATACTATCTTCCAGATGGCTGTCCCTGACTTCGTGCTTCTCTGTACCGTTACCAGGTGGTATTACACGCTCGTCCCTATTTGCCTCATCCAGAATTCCTTGAAAATCCCCCCGCCATTCCCCGGTCCAGATCCTTTCCTCGTCGCCCTTAAGGGCGATCGCCAGTTCGAAAGGTGTGATTAGCGGTTTCCAGAAGTCCTTACTTTCTACCAGTGAGCTTTCCCAGCAGCCAATAACCACCCATCCTCCTACTTCACTGAAGTTTGCGACCTTGGCCGCGTTAACTTTTCCAACGACGAAGGTGTAGCTTTTCTTCCCAGCGGCGAGGATCTGCGCCTGAACATGCTGGACGACGTCAAGGTAATTCTTGACGCTGAGAGTGTTGATGAGTATACCGAATATTGAGACGGTACTTAGAGACGTCAAGAGAGCGTAACGCCTTCGCAGTTGGATTGACGTCGAAGCAAGGAAAGATTTGGAGGAAGGGATCGACGAAGGATTCGCAATAGGAAAAATATGTATGCCAGCAAGACGTGAAGATAGTGTAAGGAGGAGTGAGCTGGGAGGTTCAGCAATATGGAACAGCTGCCAATTTAGAAGAGATCCACGGTCATCCTCAACGGACGGCGGTACCGTCCTATTTGGTAAGGGTGATGAGGGATCGTGAACGATTGAGGCCATATACAGGTTAAAGTAGCCCTGCATTTTGAGTAATTCGAAGATCCTCGGCAGGTGATTTGTGTAAATCACATCCGCCATAAGGATAATCCTCTGTGCCGGAGCTGGAAATGCCTCCTTGAAAGCCAGCACAACAGTGTCAAGGGGTAACGGTCTATGGGTAAACACATGTATGACGGGTAACCTCGCTGTTGGAGATAGACATGCTCTGCCATAATGTACCACAACGTCGGCGTCAACATGCTTGGCAGCAACCTCGTCCACACAACAAGCCCCGTATGAAGTGTCCGCCAGTATGTACAGTCGCTTCTCTTGCTGTGAAGCTCCAGAGGAAACACTTAATTCTTCGGTACTCTGAGTCGGAGCCGTTGTTACCAGTGCCTCCTTATCAAGATCGACGCCGTTTGCCCCGGTCTTTCCAGGGTATATCTGACTCTTAAGCCCTCGGCTCAAAGCCTCGAAAACCTTGGGCGCATCCACCAACTGGTCATCAGGGAACTGCAAAGCTATTCTCTGCCATCTTCCCTGCTTTATCTCCCGTACAGTGCGTTCAATTTCGTATGTGATGTAGATCTCCTCATCAGATAGGCGGGATCGCTGGCCATTACCAGCGGGAATAGTTGGATCTTCAAATATATGGGTATCTGGTGTGGACAGAATTGGTGGGGCTTCGAGGCTTGTGGTCATGGTCTTAGAGCTCGAAAGTGTTATGCTATTCCAGTTCTCACTGCCCAGTAAGCCCTAACCTGAGCAATCGCTTTTCGTCAGATGTGATGTTTGACAAACAATAATGCTGGTCCGAAAGAAATACTCGCAAGAACTGCCATATCGGTCCTACTCGTCACCGTACGAGTACCCACTCTACCTCTCTTCTTCAACGCCCGCGCTTTATGTAAGCTTGTCAAAAACAGCAGAAACATTTCGAAGTGGCTGCTATGTGACTATCATTCGTGCTTCTTAGCATCGGTGTCGCTGTCGTGCGCCTGACACACAGTGCTACGGAGCGCTCCGACTGTCTTATCTCGAGCTGGTGACTAAGACCATGAACTTCATACATGTACTTTGATACAATGCCTTTGGTCTGCAGGGTCTAGCCCCCGTGTTTCTTGTCCTCGTTCGTGCACTGTGACTTCTCAACTGCATCATTGAACTTGTTCTCTTATACTGAATGATCTCTGACAGGAGGCCCACCTACGTTGATTAACCAGCTATTTGGTACTTATGAAGTTTGTATACTGGTGACTCCCAGTTCTCCAGAATTGGAGAACCCACTTAATTACACGGCCTTCGACCAGTGATAGATACATCTGGGAATTCAACGTCAAGCTTGAGAATAAATTGCATATCAAACTGATATCTACAGATCAGCCCTCGCCTCCTCACCAGCCCAGGCCCTCCTTATCAGCTCCCTGATCGGACCCTTCTCGATCTCCCTCGGATTCCAGTACGGATTACTGACAGCGATATCCGCCGCCTTGTCAACGTCCGACTCTTTCATTCCGTACTCCTTCAAGCCCCTTTTAACCTTCAGCTTCGTCAGCAGCACGTTCAGCCCCCTGATGGCGTCGCCGTTGCTCTCCGGCAACGCCTCAGCTAGCTGCTTCATCGCTTGCGGGCTCTTGGGTGCATTGTAGGATAGGGCGTGCGGGAGGATGATGGTGTGTGTTTCCGCGTGTGGCATGTTGAAACTCCCGCCTAACGTGTGGCACAGCTTGTGGTGCAGCGCCATGCCTACACTACCCAGACACGTGCCGCACAGCCAAGCGCCGTACAGTGCCGACGACCGAGCAGATTCTGAACATGGGTTGGACACGATCTCGGGTAGGGATGCAGCCAGGGCTCGAACACCTTCCTGGGCAAGGAGGCACATGATCGGGTTCGTGTTGCGGGCATACAGCGCTTCGACTGCTCGGATGTTAGCCCCATGACCAAATCTCGGATCCGCGTTCTACAACCATACCCGCGTGCGCAATGGCATTGACTCCACTCGTCGCGCTTAACGCCGCCGGCAACGTCATCGTCAGATCCACATCATAGATCACCGTCCCAGGCAATATCTTCGGATCGCTCCGCGTCTTCTTCTGCCCGTCCGCCGTCTCGCCCAGGATCGGCGTCATCTCGCTGCCCGCATACGTCGTGGGGATACATATGTGCGGAAGGCCCGTCCTGATACCGACAGCCTTGCCCAAGCCGATTGTACTGCCCCCTCCGATCGAGACGATCGAGTCGGCTTTCTGGGCTCTGGCGTATTCGAGAGCTTTGTCGGTGATGTGGGTGGGCGTGTGCATGGTGGCTTCGGTGAAGATGCCGGCGACTTTGCCATTGAGGATCGATTTCAGGGAGTTGGCCTGGTCGACTTGTTGGGGCGTGGATAGGAGGAGGGGCGATGAGAGGTGCAGTCGCGCGAGCTCGTCGGGCAGTCTTTTGACGGTGCCGGTGCCGAAGATGACGCGCCCTGGGTTGGAATTGTATTCAAATGGCTCCATACTGGTATCAAATCAATTGATCGCTTTCGTGTATAAAATTTGGTGATTCGCGAACCACAGATCAATGATCTTTCTTGTGAAAAGCTAGACTTATATTTGTCCCGTCATGGCGGGGCACATGGCGGGGTTACTCACTTAAGCCCCCACGATTGACGGTTGAAGCATTTGCCGGGAAATGGATAAGGCATTTCACATCAACGACAACATGCTCTGCCAGTTATCACGCTCCGGTGGAGTGGTAGTATCATCCTCCACGCAGAATGTAGCTCTTCCACCAGTTCGGAGTCAACATCATCTTACTTCACAGTTCCAGACTGATATCCCACATACGTAATACCCAACGACTGCCCCAGCACACTCACCTACAATGAGCACTCACTGCATCTCGAAACAGCTTCCGGCTACGCAACACAAACCATAGACTCACCAACATGGACACGGCGACTACAGCCGCAATTTCACTCTCCACCATCCAGCCGCCTCGATGAGCGACCTTGACCGTCACCGTCCACTATCGCCCACCTGACAATAACCGTCTCCTCAACCCCCAACCAACTGCCCTTTTCGCTCGCGAGCACCAGAACTGCACCCGCACTTCCTTACCTTACCTGTCCTCACATGCTGTCCCCAGCACGACATACAACACGCGCAAGCAAGCAAGAAACAGCCCCTCGTCCTACCCTCACTCCACCGCCACCCTCAGACGACACAAACCCGCATCGCCTTCATCGTGAGCGGCATCTTCTCTCCGCTCGCGACAGGCTTCATCCGGCATTGGGAGCGTTTGGATGTCTGAGGTGGGTGTATTCCGGTAACTTATGTTTCCTGATTCTCGATGACCAGGATGGGTTTTCCACGCTATGTAACTGGTGGAGTTGCGGTGTCAACGGATACAGCGACGAAATTGGCTCCGCTCGGAGGGGATATGTCAGACGGTAACGTCTTCGCCACCCAGTTGAGCCAGCCACCCAGTCAAGCCACCTCATTAGCCACAAACATCCTCATCAACATTGTTGTTCACCTCATCATCACTACACATTCACAATGACCTCAGATGAATCAATTAAGTCAATTTCTGATATTTTCACACAATATAGTCTTGTCTTAGCTAATTTAAACAATGATTCATCAGTTTCTCTTTACAAAATTACTTAAATCTATAATCTATCTTGATCTACTCTACAAGCTCATTGAAAAGAAAGATAATCAATAAAGATCTTTTAAACAGATTAACAATGACTGTCAATGCATGAGAAGAATGCTTTAATTTAATGAATTAATATTATAACAGCTTGAGAATGATCTTCATGAATTAAACAGCTGAAATTCATAACAAAACATTTAATGACAGTTAAAGATGATCTAAATTCTTTAAAACAACATTGATATAAGAATTTTCTGTATTAACATTCAGAATTTAAGACACAGTATAGCTGCAATCTTAATTAGAATTAAAAGAATGCTGAGAATCTTAAAATTATTTAAAAATGATTTAATTTATACAACTTTATGCAAATTCAGCATGATATTTTGAAGTCAGACATATATAACATAAATAAAAAGAAATTTACAATAAACATTACAGACAGCTTTAAAGTTCTAATATAATGCATAAAAGCATAAGCTTTCAATATTTAGACTGATAATTAAAATTAAATGTTTCTTATTAAGTATATATTGTTTAATGATATTACTCTTTCACTTTACTTCATTTTTAAGAATAAGTTAATACAGCAAACATAATTAAACTCTGTTAAGAATGATCAGACTATTTTATAAGTCAGTGATAATGATTAAATTATTAATATAATAGAACTTCAGTAACTTAAGATTTTTAATCTATACATTAAGATTTAAACTCAAGACACTCATTAATTATTAATATTGAATAATTATAAAAGTTATGTTTTTACTAACTTTATTTAATACTACTATGATCACAGCATTATAACTTTATATCTTTCTTTATATTCAATTCATTTACTGCAGTCATTGAATGTCAAAGTCTTTGAGTCATTGAGCAAGATCTATAAAAAGTATATTTATATTTATTTACATTATAAAATTATCAATATCAATAAGCTAAACTTTCTACACTACTATCAGAAAATTAAATTGACAGCAATCACAACTCAGAACATTCTGAATACATAATGAGATATAGATCTTATTTTATTTAATTTTTCTATTATTATTTCAAAATTATCTTAATCAAAGATCTCACTCTATGTTTTCTTTATAAATTTTAATGAAGTTCAAGTCAACATCACTGTCACATCTAATACAGCAATCTGAATCAATCAGTTTGTAAATGAGATCATAATAAATATAACATCATCATTATATATATGTATCTTAAGTCTAAAAGACACAGCTCTGACAGCTGTGACAGATAGAACAGTTTTATAATAAATTAATTAAAAATTATTTAATAAGCAGAAGCAACAGTAGAAAAAGTAGTTATAAAAGAATATTGAAAATGTCTAAGTTCTTATTGTTGACAAGAATAAAGTTATGATGCAGAAGACAGAGAAGAAGATGAAGAAATTGACTGATAAAATAGTTAAATATCATGCATTAAAAGACAAAGTTGAATTTGTGAAGCTGATCTGAAAAAAAATGTTCATGAATAATTCAGTTTTCATGTAGTTAGTCTAGGGGAGTGGTAATCTCAATAATTCAAGGTGTTTTGACAAGAATTAATTAAGTAACAGTGAGGTGGCTTGACTGGGTGGCTGGCTCGACTGGGTGGCGATTACGTTAGTTAGCAACATATGCCGAGGAAGACGCCGTGGGGTCATCTCGGAGGCAGAACGATCGTGAGGGGGAGATACGGTAGGGCATTGTCGGTACGTCATTGCCGGTAGTTATTCGTTTCCCTACTAACTATTACTGTAGCAGTCAGCTCCCAAACGGCCAACTCTCGCAAAACGTAAAGAGCCCGCGGGGGGAAGTCAAGCCATGGTTCGCACCATACCTTACTGTACCCCTACCTTGACCTCGTCATCTTCTTTCAAGACTCGGGCCAAGAAAGGCCGGGAGCCTTACGAGATAGTTTTTGGCAAGCGTGGTAACCTATTTTAATACGTTTCACGAAATTTCCAGAGGACCCACTTCGGGTCTTTCCCCACGTCCGAGGGCTTCCTTTCTTGGCCGCTCAGATTGTGTCGGTAATTGAGCAGCCGATTGGGTAAGGTAGTGAGCAGGAGGAGGTGGATATGTAGAAGAGACTAGAGAACCTTGGCGTTGACTGAAGGCATGGGAGAGAGGAGACAAGGTGTGACGAACGGGGACTTGATACCGAAGACACGTGGGTTAGGAAGAATGGATGCCCTACCTAGTGAACTGTTGCGGTAGTGTTCGAAGATTAATATTAGGTGATCTTACGAACTCATTTCAGCCAGGGTCTTTGAACTGCGGTGATGTTGCGTTAGGCATGTGATGGGGCTTGAAACCCTGTTGCTGATGCTTGAAGGCCTGCTAAGTTATCCACGGTCCATTTGGACTGTGCAGGGACTTCTGGGAAGGAGACTTGGGTGTATAGTTACACCTTGATCCAAGGACATCCCTTCGAAGTAGAAGTATAAACTACCTATGAAGGTGGGTTTAGTTGGGCAATTAATAATGTAGGTTGGAGGACCGTGTAGGTACCGCAATCGGTCTCCTGGCTAGTCAGATTAGACTGAACCGTGGTGGAAGGTGTGGTCCCTGGGTAGCGGAGAAAAAGTCCTTCACGGTGTCGACCCAACCCGGTCATTCGATCCTCTCAACGGCGGCCACAGCACATGAAGTACTTAGTCATCATCCAAAATGGTAACCGTCGCGGATAGCGGCCAAGCCATCGTTTCGGGCCACACCCGCGGAGCAGTGGGTCGTCGAAGGTTCCACGGCTCCTTCGATACGGTTTGGTAAGAGAAATTCCCCGATAAGAACGGCAAAAGCAGTCTCATCACCGGCGGCGGCGGTACCTGACGCTAACATCAGAACGGTGACATGGGGGCGACAGACAGGGGCACCTTGTGTCACTGGCGCTGGTACGAAAGTAAGCCCGTTAGGTACTTCGTACGGTAAGGCACAGAATGGGAATCTGAGGCGTGGAACGGCGCATGTTGCTAAGGCACAGAAAGGCAACCGCTTCGCCGCTCCTGATTTCCCGCACCCATGGCAATGAAGCGGAAAATTCCCCGTCCGTTGAACGCGGTATGTCTGCAGTGCGTTTGCGGTGCAGCCATCTGGGCCTGATCGTCGTCTCTTTTACGTCATAGTTTTGATTTGGGGGTAAAGCGTTCCATGATGATGACAATTGGATTCCGCTGTCCATAGAATTCAGCGGCGCTGTGAGCCACGAGAAGTCGAGAAACGAGGAACGTGGAGTATTAACGTTATCAGTCGTTTGAGTGTCTGAACTAAGGTAGGAGAAAGAGAGAGGGTTTTTCTGTGATCCGTACCTGCATTTGTTCCTGCATTAGCTTGACAGATCAAGTTAGGCTGATGGGCTGCATCAAGTTAACAATTGCAGCAGTCACGTTGCCCCGATTGGTTGTGTTTCTTAGTAGCACGGTCCGCCCCCGCCGGAGAATTTGGGGAGAAGTGATACACTAGCACCTTACCTGGTAAGTACCAGATACTGCTCAGGCGTCGCCCCAGGCATTCCTTCTCAGGTACTACTACCTAAGGTATGTATATGTAGTCTGTAAGGTACAGCAGAAACTTCATGTGCCCAGATCAGATCGGTACTCGCTGGGTATGATATACAATACGCGGTCATGAGAGACGCAAAAGCGGCGGCGAGGCTTGTCGCATAGAGCGGGACTGAGTAAGGTACGGTACCTTATTTCGTACATGTAGTCCCCACACAAAGAAAATGAGTTCGCATCTTCAATCAATAAGGCAACTGAATCTGCCTGTACGAAGTACGTGTCACCTCTTACAGATACCAGCTCAACAAGTCATAAAGTCAAGAATGGTGATCGGTAATGAAGAGGAACAGACGGATGCAGAATAACATCTGAGACTGATAGATTCATCATCAAGCGAATCGCCGGGTGCCAGGTGTGACTGCCTTTATTACTGTATAGATGAAGTGAGGTATGCTGTTGGTGGATATCAGCGCCAATCGTGGTTGTGTGTGTTGTGTATCGATAGGTATCCGATGTGCCCATGCATCGGAATAAAGTCTCAATATTGTTGGCAACTCTGCTCTCTTCAATCTCAACAGACCTTCAGAGCTAAGTTAGAAAGTGCTCGGAAGGCCATATACAGGCAGATGTCTGTACGAGACAGTCAAATGAAACTGGAGCTCGTGGCAATAATCGTCGTCAATAAAAAACCAATGTTCCTGCGTGAGGCCTGAGACGGCCGTGACACTGTTTCTTGTGATGCAGTAGTTAGCGACAACTCAGTTGAGAGCCAACAGCAGCTTTTGCCCACCCCACCAGATGTGAGTAGCTAAGAAAGATTCTGCCACTTCTGGACCCATGCTGTTAAGCGCCCCGGAACCGACAAGATCCCTTTTCCTTGGGACAAAGCTGGATGGCTGCATTTCGACCGGTCTGTGTGTTACAGCCGGAACGCCAATATTCGTTGATGCGTTGCCTGCCGATCCTGCACAGCTATCTCTGTACCTGCAGCAATCCAAGAAACCCGTCAAGTCTATGCAAAGACATGTCACTCTTGTCTTTCCGTTACTCGGGCTCTATTTCAACATCTGTTCTCGGCCAGTTCCACCAAATCGGCCAAACTTCCAATGAAGCTTAACGTTATCCTACTTTACCTGGGAGACATGCCTTGTGATACTGCCTGCTGGTTTGCTGGGTTCCACGTTGGATTGCTGGTGGAGGCAGCGGCACCAAGCAGGATCCCATGTCATTGCCACCAAACCCTGTGTGACACCTGCATGCGTAGTGTGATGACGCCAATCCGAGAATTCGAAAGAGAAATGCTACCGAGTAGCCTTAACTTATCAGTTGCCAGACAGCGGTGTGTCGGGAGAATACTCCTTGATAGGCGCTATCGTAGTCAGCCATGCCACCATAGACTTTCGAATGTACTACTGTACGAGTACGTATTCCATTCCCTCCATGTATTGTTGTGTATTGTTATACCGGCCGGTGCGTGACAGCCTTTCCGACGGGTGTACAACTCGAACGAAATCCAGGGTAAAGCAGCTGTACTCACGATAATCCAACGCCAATAATAATGCAACATACGAATGTAGAGCATTATCCTCTTTCCGTTGGCTGAGGCCAGGCTGGCAACGCACCGCGCATACAGGGTGCCTCAACGCGTTATTGTGTTGTCTCAAGGCCTTGTGAGGACTAGTAGGACGGTCGCATATCGGCCAGTGATGACTTAGCTTTTGTGTGTGGCCACTTTTTGCACTTAACAGATGGACCAGTCGTTGAACACCCCTCCATTTTCATTCACATCACTTCACTTGTCCAAGTTTGTCTCTGTTCTTCAGGTTGTGTCGGTCGCAATCTCCCATACGCCGGTTGCTTTTGACCTATCCTGTGGTGCGGTCTGATGTAGGACTTCCCGGTTGGCTCGCCGCCCTGGTCAAACGTTGTCTGAGGTACTGTAATTGGTACTCGTACCATGTAAAGCTGTACGGCGTACTACTGTATACCTTAGGTGCATTTGGCCATTCTGGTGGGGCTTGGATCAGCAAGTTGACTTTCAATGATACAGGGACGACAATAACAATACAGCGGACCGACACTGACTTTAGTGTCGAACATGGGTTTTAGTTGTGGGGCAGTCTTAGTGGACAGACTTGGACTGCGCCGTCCCGAGTGCCCCAGACCTGACGGTGTACTGCAGTCAGGAAAGTTCTTCTGCTTTTCAAGAGTGCAGTAGTAGTAACCCTATTTACAGGGTTTGTTTTAGGTCAATATGCTGGGGTTACGAAGTAGTGCTCTTGTGCCTGGCGCTGCCTCGTTCGATGGCTTGCCATTCATTACTTTATGCGCCCGGTCGGCCATTGTGATCTGCCCTCTCTTTCGTTCTTCGACGATCAACAGGTTTATCCTCTTGTCCCCACGCTCATCGCTTTTTCCTTTAGCAACTATTTCTCTTGCCATTCATTTTGGAATCTTATTTCGTTTGTGCTGTCTAAGTGTCATCCTCTTTTGAGTCTCTCGAGACCGTTCCCGTCCTTCCTTTGGCATCACGCCGCTATCGATCTAATCGATCGACGATACCGACACAAGAAGTTACTGTACTGTCAACTCCCCACCTTGTCATTCGAAGAACAGCCACGGAGATCTATCAGACTTTTAGACATACGGAAACCCCGGTCAAACGATCCAGTCATTCCTTCGACATATCTCCTATAGTTATCCTCAACATCGATTTGTTGATTCTCGACCAAATCGACAAGTTCCCACCTGCAAAAGATTTAACTCGCAAGCTTCAATATAGAAGTCTTCGAGTACTTAATAACAAAGATTCAACTTTCTGCCATTGATATTCCGGTGAAGGAAGACCGACGGATCACCGTGGCATCTAGTCGAGCCAGAGAACTCAAGTGACACGGGTGGGTGCTATCATTATGGAACGAGGGCTATAGACTGCGGCCCTGCTGCGTGTACTGCTGCTAATGTTCCGTCGGTAACAATTAGACCTTCAAAGAACCTACAATGGAACCTTCCTCGTACGCGGTTCATACTCCGCAGCCCTTGGCTCAATCTCCCTTTTTCTATTACAACCCGGACCCGAGTCCAGACCATAGACAACACGGCCATTTTACGCCGCATCCGAACGGTCCCACGCCGAACACTCACCTCCAGCACTTCCAGCAACAGAATCTCGGTCAAGAAGCCATTACGCCTTTCCCCAACCACCTCCTCTATCCAAGGACTCCCTTGTCAAGTCCACAGACAAGCCTACAGGTAAAAGCCTCCTATTCAGCACAAATGGCCGTAACGCCCGTGGCATCTCCGCGCCCACTGTACCAGAAACCGACCATACTTGTCCAGCCGCTGGACACTGAGTGTGCAGGATCGGACCTATTGTTTTACCCTTCCACCCCTCCACTCTCCAGTTCTGGAAGTGCCTTCAGCAGTCCGCCGTCGAGCTGTGGTATACTACCGACTCCAGCTAACGGTATCTTCTTTGGGACGGAGAGGTTTGAGGGCGTAAAGGAAGGGTGTGAAAGCGACGTGCGATCCGAAATCCTTGCTGGCGGGGACTGGACCCGGTCTTGCTCTCCCATGATGACACCAGGTAGGCTCTCATGTTTCCAAAGTCGAATCCCTCGCGGATCCAGCACCTTTCTGTGTGACAACAAATTTCGATGAGTCTGCGTCTAACATATTTTCGGGTTGCAGTGTTTATCCAACCCCCTTCGGTTAGCGCTAGCGGGACACTCGACCTCCTTTCTGTAAATGCGTGTCCTTCGCTTTCGCCTTCGCCATCTCCGATCTCACGATCGGTCGTTTCCGACACCGAATTCGATTTCTGCGATCCCCGTACACTCACCGTGAACTCCTCTAGCCTCTCAAACAATACTACTCTTACCGTTGACTTTCCACCACTCCCAACGTTGTGCACAGGAGACGACGAGGAGCATAAACTTATATTAGGGGGCGATACATCCTTAACGATTAAGTTAGAACCAGAATCGGGAAACACGTTTGGATTCATGGGAGCATCGACACTAGGTGGACTACCGGCATTTGACGCATTCTCAGACCTGGACTCGGAGGACGACTTTGTGAATGGTCTGGTCGATTTCACTCCCCCTGAGAGCACGGTCTACCTAGGCAACAAGAGGCAACGGACGGAGCTTCTCCCCTTTGAAGACGACGGCTTCCTGACCGAGGACAGCTTTGACGATTTCGAGGACGAGGATCATTCTGCTACAGCTGGCCTTCCTAGTCCCCCTGATTCAGGGGCTTCACGACGCGGGTCAGAAGGCGCGTCCGTGAGGATGAAGTCCAAGAAACGTAGCCCAGAACGTAAAGCCCCGAAGAAGTCAGGTTCGGAGAGCGACAATTCCGATTTCGGGTCCTATGCGGTGAAAAAGGCGCAGGCCACTAATGGGTCGCAATCCCAACAATCTTCGCGGCAGCAGGATACGTCCTCGGCATCTCAGAGCCAGGGTGGATCGTCTGATGGGAATGCGCTGGTATCTGGTTCTGATGCGCCTGCTCCGGCACCAGTACCTGTCAACCGTCGTGGCCGCAAACAGTCCTTGACCGAAGACCCTTCAAAAACATTTGTCTGCACGCTCTGCTCTCGTCGCTTTAGACGTCAGGAACACCTTAAACGCCACTATCGCTCACTTCACACTCATGACAAGCCATTTGAATGCAACGAATGCGGCAAGAAGTTCTCTCGTAGTGACAACTTGTCACAACATGCTCGAACGCACGGTAGCGGCGCCATCGTTATGGGCGTCCTCGAGGATGGGGAGGTGCTGCCAATCACGAAGACGGAGCCTTTCGAAGACGGGGACGCCGGTGCGCTCGGTGCTGTGCTCTTCGAGGCCGCTCAGGCTGCAGCTGCGAATGCCACCAGCAGTAGCTCATCCGACAGCGAAAACTCCGTACGGGATAGTCTCAGCCCCGCCCCTTCAAGCGAGAATAAGAAATCGCTGAAAAAGAGGAAGCGAGAGGAGTAGAAAAGATCCCTGTGTTTCTTCATTGCGTGGCGTGTGAATGGGGGATGACGAGAACAACGAAGACATGTGGCGACAGACGCTCGACACACCGTCCTCACCTTAGGACTTTCTTTCGAGTCGGTCAGTAGGGATTGCTTTTGGCGACAAATTCGGTGTCTGATAATTTCGAGTCAGCTAGCGGTTTCTAAACACTCTTCGAAAGTGTTTCGCTTTGCTTGCTCTAACTTCCTGACTTCATTCAGATCGGTGTACACGCTTTATTTCTGTTGTACCCTCTTCACGATGCGTTTCAAGCAGGAGGGCCTGTTACTGTGAACTTTAGCGTGGCCGGGTTTGGCTGGATGGGCTCACGATCGGTGTCATGGCTTCGGCCGGGTTCGTCGGTCAGCGGCGAGCTGGGGGTTCGTACTGTAGGATATGTGTAATATTAGCAGGAGCAGCCGGCCGACTTCTCCGTCTGTATTGTGGTCTACCTTTCTCTTCGATGTATCTGGTTGCACATTTCTTCCGAGCTGATAGATGCTTGGTGCTGGACACGATGTCTCTAGATAGCGACGGTAGAAGTTATCACACAAATTTCTACCGATCACTCACGAATAATGAGTAGATTACTGGTAGCCTGTGAAGCGCGTCGACTCACGTTATGTCGTGACAATAGTGTGTCAACAAGTGATGGGGGTAGCAGATCGTTCTGTCAATCGGAAATGTACCCAAGACCTCTATCATCGTAGGGGACTATGCTAGATGGACTGCTCAGTTCATCATGTTTGTCCAACCAAGCAGAGAGCTGAGACCATCATGGCAGTCTTGATGCTAACAGAACTTCGAAGTCATGACTACCGGGTACTTCTTGGTGCTACGGGCTGCAACTGTGGTCCCACATTCCCAGCACCCTCTTGGCCGTAGTCATCGATATCAAGTCACACAAGATGAAGCAAGCAAACCCCAACTTTGGCTTAACCACGTCTGGCTTGATATTTGCTAACTGATTGTGATTTGTGAGATCTTATCGGAAAAGCTTGAGTTCGGCTCCAGGTGGTGAGTCTCAGGTATCAATTTGACATGGCACGGTTTGATTCCTGGCAACGTTGATCATGCAGTCGAAGCTTAACGTCATTGCTCTCATATCAGGCGGGAAAGACTCTCTTTTCTCCATTCTGCACTGTGTTGCCAACGGTCATAATGTGGTCGCCCTTGCGAATCTCTTCCCCCCTGCAAGCCACCCTTCCAAGCAGTCCTCAGAAGTACATGTTGATAGGAGCCCGAATACTACCCAAAGTGGGGAGGATGAGGAAGATCTCAACAGTTACATGTATCAGACAGCCGGGTATGGAGTAATCCCGCTTTATGCGGAAGCTCTGGGCTTACCCCTCTACCGCCAGGAAATCACCGGCACGGCGATCAATACAGACAAAACCTATGCACCTTCGTCTCTTGACGGGGGAGACGACGATGAGACGGAGGCACTCATACCTCTCATTCGGAAAGTCATGGCCGCACACCCCGCAGCCAACGCCTTGAGCTCGGGTGCCATCCTCTCGGACTACCAGCGTACACGCGTGGAGTCTGTAGCCATCCGTCTCGGACTGGTGCCGTTGTCGTTTCTATGGCATTACCCAGACTTACCTCCAGGCCTGCAGACTTCCTTGTTGGACGACATGGCGGCCGTCGGGCAAGAGGCCATGATCATCAAGGTCGCTTCAGGGGGGCTTGATGAGAGCTTCCTGTGGAGGAACGTTGCAGATGAGACTGTCAAGATGCGGATGGTCAAGTGTATGGAGAGATTCGGAGGCGCTGGGAACGGGGCTGTTCTGGGTGAGGGCGGTGAGTACGAGACTTTGGCGTTGAACGGGCCGAGTCCAGTGTGGAAGAAGAGGATCGTGGTGGAAGAGCACGATATGCAGACTGTAATGGGCGGAGGTGGGATGGTATCACTCAAGATCAAAAGTGCGCGGCTGTTAAGCAGGGGCGAGGGGCTGCGTGGAGAAGCTTCCATTGCTGATCTTCGCATTCCGGAACTGCTTGACAAAGAGTTCGTATCCGTTCGAGAAGGGCTTGAGAATAAGGCGTGGCCCAGTCAGGGTCATGTTGGTGAGGGTGACGAGCTAACTTCCTCCCCTCACACCCCGCGCCTAGCCCCGGTTCACTCTAGGACTGCAAGAACGTGGACAATAGCGAATCTGACGGCACCCGAGGCAGGGGATAGAGCAGAAGTGCAAATGGGAGCCATAGCAGAGAAGCTAATCAAGGAATTGAAAGCGTTCCAGGCAGTAGAATCAGTCATACCGGAAGACGTCGTCTTCGCCACGATTCTTTTACGGTCCATGACTGATTTCGCAGCCGTGAATGCGGTTTATGCCAATATCTTCACTAGACCAAACCCTCCAGCGAGGGTCACAGTGGCATGTCGAGAAGCTCTTGCGGAAACCGTTCGGATCATGGTTTCGTTTGTTATTGATTTGGGTCGGCGTGGTGCCCGCCAGGGTCTACATGTGCAGTCACGCTCCTACTGGGCACCGGCGAATATTGGACCATATTCCCAGGCCATTGCTATACCTGTAGACACGGAACAAGAATACGGCCTAATGCTGGTCTACGTTGCCGGACAAATCCCATTGATACCAGCTTCCATGGAGTTGGCCAGCACGGAAAGCTTAGACGCAGGTATCAACCCAATGGCGGTCTTTCGAACTCAAGCTTTACTCTCGCTTCAGCACCTCTGGAGAATAGGGCGAGCGACGGATGTGAACTGGTGGACAGGCGGCATCGCCTTCATAGCTGGCAATCATAACATCCAGATTAGAGCACTGACCGCATGGCGAATATGGGAGTCGATGCACGACCCGGGTGTTCTCAAGGACGAGTTTGAAGAAGAAGACGACCGCAATCTTGATGCTTGGGACCGAATATACGGCGGCTTATGGATTCCGGGTGCGACGGGTAGGACCGACGTGCGGCATCAACTGCCATCATACGAAGACACAGTCGTCGGCGAGGGGCCTTTGGCCGCATATCCTGTTCCGTCTTTCTTCGCTGTGCAGGTTGATGAGCTTCCAAAGGACGCGGAGATCGAGTGGCAGAGCCTGGGAGTCGCAAATGGACGTGTCTATGTCAATGAGCACGTCGACGAACGAATGATTACGAAGAGTTGTAGCTTCGGAGATCATCGAATGACGGTCCTGTACTACAGTATCTTACCCACGCGCTCCCTCGATGAGCTGCATCAGACTGTGATGGAGATCTTGGATGATGAGGGGCCAGATCGCGGCAATGGCTCACATGTCACTATCTATACTCGATATACGCCTTCGTGCCAAAACCTTTGCGCGCAGATCATCCCTTGCAGATCGGTCTGGGGCTCTAATGGTAGGCGCTTGGCTGCTGGTGTTGTAGTGCGCCGGGACGGCGATTCGCTATCCCACGGGGTACAGGTGATAAACTGAAGTGACAATCCGGAAGAGATGGCATGAGGGTAGTAGCGGCGAACAGGAGGTTGCGGTGCTACGGGCACATACCGCTCATGATTGAAATATCCTTGGTGTGGCCAATACCTGAGCCCGACAGTTTGGGTGGTTGGCCTAAGCCACTAACGCAACGAGACCTCCGAACTCTCAAGGCTCGACAGTAAACAGCTGCAAAGGGGCTGCTGGGCTAGAGCACACTAAGAAGAACGTGGGGGTTCAGTCATACCCATACAGCTGTTTTTAGAAGTTCAGCATCAAGAGGTGATTTGGCAAAAATTCATTACAAAATATATGTAAAACCTGCCAAATCTCTTCTCATCACTCATCATTCACTCAATTGATCTTGCTGTCTTTTCTGTCATCACTGTCATCATGAGACCTGACAGTAGACTTGATAACTTTGTTAAAAGTCAAATACAAATAAAACTAAGGGTAAAAGAATAGGATACCCTGAGAACCTTAAGAAAAGAATATCCTGCCCTGCAAAGTGAAAAAAAGAATATGATGCACACCGCTTATTTAGAACACCTACTGACGCTGTTTTCTAGGCATTTACACCTCGCCGTCGCCCTCGCCGTCGCCCTCGCCGTTCACCTCGCTGTCGCCGTTGCTGTCGCTGTCGTTTCATGCCCTCGCTGTTGTTATCCGCCCTTGCTGTCGTCTCGCGCCCTTGCTGCGGGGGCAGCGGGTTTGGCAAGGCGGTGGGGTCTGGCGGCCTGGGGACGACGAAGAGGTGCGGCGGCGGCGGCAAGGCACGGGGTTAGAGACATCGATTTGGCGGCAGCGAGGTCACAGCGTGTGCATAGTGTGTGGGACATAGTATTCTTTTTTTAACTTTGCAGGGCAGGATATTCTTTTATTAGAGTTTTCAGGGTATCCTATTCTTTTACCCTAAAACTAAAGTGCAGAATGACATCTAAGATTATAGTAATGAATTGTCCGGTTGGGTGTTTTGTCCGCTTGGACCTACATCTCTTCTAAAAGCATTGGACCAGGCCACGTGCGGGCTATTGAACCATCAAGGATCATCAGTGTTAGACAACATTTTTCAGTTCGAGCCAATGAAGAACTGTGTTGAAGCTGGGTGTCCGCACACACAAGAAAGACCATCTACCAATCTAGTTCTAGGTACTAAGCCGAATTCCCCTCGTCGTCTTGGCACGCGGCAAGCGGAAGCGCGACCTACCTCTCGCTTATCATACACGCACACAGTGGCTCATTTCCTCAGCACAACTTCCAACAGCGCCGACTGCCCCTGCGCGTGCACCCGCTTCAGCTCGAGCCTCTCGTCGGCCGCCCGGAACAGGGTCTCCCACTCGGCGCGGGTGCGCTCCTTGGCGCCCAGTCCCACCAGCATCATGATGTCCTGCCGGCGCATCGCTCGCTCCTCGTGCAGCGGCGTCCCGTCACCCAGGCACGGCAGCACCCTGTCGCTGATGAGGATGGGCGTTCTCGCGGGCGCGGCCTCGAGGCCGGGCACGAGCGCGCGGAGGATGGCCGTCGAGTCGGCGTCGGCCCAGTTGTGGAAGACGTGGCGGAGGAAGAAGGCCGCGACGGCGTTGCCGCCGGGCTGCTGCGGCTGGAAGAAGTCGTGCTGCTGCAGCTCGATGCGGCTGGCCACGGCCGGGTCCTCCTTGGCGAGGACGCGCCGGCCCTGGGCAAGCATTTTCTCGCTGTCCTGAACGCGGAAGGAGAGGTGCGGGAACCGGCGCGCCAGCGCGATCGAGATGTGTCCGCTGCCGCCGCCCACGTCGACCACTGTGCCCCTGAGGGTGTCCCATGGGAACACATCACCGAGTGTGCTAGGTTTGCGGTCGACTGGGGAGCCAGGTCTGTTAGCCATTGTATTGCGGTCAAAGAAGAAGGTTCCAGACTTACTGGTTGTAACACCCGCCATGGCCTTGGCAAACCGGGCAGCGTGCTCTGGGTATTTCTCGTAGTACTCAAACATGGTCGCACCCAGACGCGTCGTAAAGGGCGAGTGGACGAGGTCCGAGACTTGAGGTGACGCCTTGATGCAGTCGGCCGTCAAAGAGGCGGACTTGAACATATCGTCCATCCTGCGCGCCCAAGCACGTAAGTTCTTGTAATTGGAAAGCCCTTGGAGACGTGGTGGGGAAGGGGGAAAGGAAGCTCACGAATATTGTCCGAGCCCTATCAGGTTCTCGTCCCGCCCAAAGGCCGCGCTGCTTGCCGTGTGTGCGAACCAGCCGTCCTTGACCTCCCGGAAGATGCGATGCGTGCATAGGAACCTCAGCACCTGCCGCGCCCGGCCTGCGTCCATGCCCGCCTGCCGGGCGACCTCTTCTACGGCGATGCCCTCTTCTTCCGCCACGGGCACAATGGTGAAGAAGCCAAACTCAAAGGCGACCTGGAGGGCGGCCAGGTCGTTGCTCGAGCCGATCAGGCTGCGCATCGTGGTCCGTGGGCCAACGACGAGCAGGCGTAGATCGTCGAGCGAGGCCACGAGTCTGCTGCGCAGGGCGGCATGTTTGGGTGTGTCGGGCAGCTCGGGTGAGTCAGGCGAAAAGGTTGGAGCGGGGAGGTTCTGGGAGGCGAGCAGCGTCTTGATATTGGCCGCGTGGTTCACAATGTCCAGCGCAAGAGCGAAAATGTCGGTAGAAAAGAGGGCCCCATTCTTGTTGCCATTGGTGACGACGCCCATGGTTGCGCCGGTGTGCTGAGTTGGGCGTGTAAGGTGCGTCGTTGTTACTGAGGGTATGAACTTTTCACTTGAGGCGAGTCTTCTACCCCTTGGATAGTATCGTCTTTAAACATTGCCCTCCTTATTCTTACTATGCCACCATTCTCAAAAACCAGGTTCGCCTCTAGAATGTTCTCCGGGCCATAAAACCTCGGTCAAGCATCAAAGAGGTTCCTGGATGGAGGAATACGCAGGCAGCCTGGCGTGAAGCTGATGCCCGAGCATGGCACGCGCATTCACCGGTAAAGACCGAGGCAACGCATAGCCGTAAGCTGACCGCATGAGTAAAGGGTCTGTACATATCAGAGGTGTCCCAGAAGGTGATATTATAGTACTGATCTTGGCAGCACGCGTAAACATCTCGAAGCACTAGGCCTCGTCGTCTTTTCCGCCATTGGAGATGTAGCTAAAGGACATGCCTATGCAGCTAAGACCAATGGCTGAGACCAGGTCGTTAGTGGCCACCACTCTGACGTGACTCAGGGGACGTATGTTTTAAGATTCAGAAGAATTTACGTGTCTAAGTCTTGTAAGCCTAGGTAGTACAGTCAAGTATTAGTCGTAATAACTTGCTTCAAATACCTGAGCGATCGTTATCAGCTTTCCTACAGTAGGTAGGTACCTTAGGTAAGTTGGCTCACTCATTTATTAGAGATTACCAACACACGAACTTGGAGGATGACACCCCGGGCCGCACTCGGGAATCCTCCGACCCCACTCGGGAATTTTTCTTTTTCTTTTTCTGCCCACTCAGGAATCCTCCGACCGGCCTACCTTAGGGAACATGGTTGATACCTGGTGCCGAAAGAGGCGCGCTGACTCGAATTGTGCTCCTCGTTCTCGGTGTCTCGCTACATAAGATATGGCTCGCTAACTCCGAGATTTATCAGCCTCTTCAGGAGTCTTGTACTAAGGTACCTACAGACGGAAACAAATGTGGCTGCAGCGGGCTTATCCGGTGGAAAGCACCAGATTTGCATGGGTATTAGCTGTTCTAACCCAGGAAGTCAGCTGTTGAGGCTGCTTTTAAGGTGAGGCTCTGCGCTGTTTTTCATCGACATCATCAATCATGGCAGAATCAAGCACTCTAAAAGCAGCGTGATGGGGCAGGGTACATTTGTTCCCTCTGTAGATAGCACTTCCATGCAGTCAACCATTAACTAGGTACATACCACCATATTTCTTTTCCTGTGAGGTGTGCAAGTTGTTTTAACTCCATCTGTACCGCCTTTTAACCGGTAGTGCCGGTTCACACATAACGCAATAAAGGGCCCGGTGGCATGGCGTACCGTGAACGTCTAAACAGGATAGTTTTCAACACTGTCACCTCATTCTATAGTAGGATGTAAGGCGCCTACTATATCTTTTATCGAACATAACAACAATGCCAAGTTGGCCAGCAATGATAGACGAAAACAGGATGCGACTACGAGCGTCGTGCAACGCCTGCAACGAGTCCAAAGTGCGGTGCAGCCAGCGAAAGCCGACTTGCACGAAGTGTGAGCGCAACGGAACCGAGTGCATCTACGGTCTGTCGCGGAGGACACACAAGGACGCGCCGCCCATCTCGATCCCCCCGTCGCAGCGGGGAGGAAGGCTTTCGCGGCTAGGCAGGCCTCCGCGGCTCCCGTCCAGTGGCGATACTCGTACCAGTACCAGCAACAGTACGAGTAAAACTGCGACCTGGTCCAACGGTTGTGCGATGCCCGACGAACCGGCCGAGGCGCACGATAATAATGGGAACCTTCTCGGCGATTACATGTTTCCGACGGCAACCGAGACCGACTCAATGCACGGCGCCACGCAGCTGCTGGACTTTAGCGGCCTAGTCACCGGCAGCACCAGCAGCACGGCCATGTCGCCTGGGTACTTCTCAACGACGGGAGCCGAGTACGCCAACCTGGAGTCTCTCTTCAGCGCCAACCACAACAGCGACGCCATTGACATGGGGACGTGTCGGGCGCTGAACGGCGAGGGCGAATGCACTTGCCACGCAGGCGTCACGGAGCTGCTGGCGTCGATGCGCGGCGGCGGTAGCAGCAACGATCAGCGGCTGTCGCTCGACGCGCAGCTCGCCAAGCTGAAGCAATGCATCGTGTCGTCCGAGACGTCTATGGGGTGCGCGCACGGCCGCGAGGACTCCGAGCCCATGCACATCATGGCCGTCGCCATGCTCATCGGCTACGTTATTGACGACTTCAAGATGCTCGCCAGCGAGTCCTCGCTGCGCAGGTCATCGTCGTTGTCGTCGTCGTCGTCGGCGGCGGCGGCCGAGATAGCGACCTTGGGAAACGCTGAGAGGGGGAGCAAGTCCAGTTCCGGCAGGGTCGCCAGTCCAAATAGCACCAACATGTCCCTGGGAGGCCTCATGGAGCCCCGGCTGTCGTGGGGCGTGCTCGAACTGGAGGAGGACGACGAGATGGACCTCCGGCAGAGGCTGTACCTGCTGTCATTTCGCAAGCTGGAGAGGCTGCTGTCGCAGCTTACACTGTATCTGCGGGACCTGCACAACGCGTGGGCCAGCCTCCCAGACCCGTCGCGGCACATGGCGTTTGTGATTGCCTGCGATTACACGCGCCTGTGGCTTGAGAAGAAGGTCGGTGGCGTCAAGAGGCTGTTTTCGATCCATACGAGAGACGAGACGACAGCGATATGAATAACTGGTGCGAATAAGCAAACTTTTAGTGCGCTTTAAAAAAGGGTTAATTGGTTGCTACTCTCAGGTTAGTAATATTATATGCCACGAATAAGGATTTAATCACATATTGAATTGAGGTGGTATAAAGCTTAATTTGAAGATCAACACGCAATCTGCTAACGTATCATTTTTTAGGACTCCGCGATGCTCTCCAATCTGCACCCAAGCGTCATACTTTTTGTTATCTGGGTGAGGCTCACCGTATAAAAGTACGTTGGGTCTCAGCCTGCCAATGTTCAATGATCGCTTGCCCTTCAATATCCGGGCCTAGCTTCTTTGCAAGCACCTTTGACAGTATAGCGAATCGGAACCTTGAAACAGATGTGGCTTGTAGTCACAAACAGAGTTGCATGAGCCTTTCGTGGGATGCCTTTAGCTCGGACACGTTGACATGTTGGAGAACGGCTAGGCGGAGGCCTGCACCGTTGGTCTCTCAATTAGGAATCCCCTTGCTGGTGACAGCATGCAGCGTTCCTTGCATCAATCGCTCTCAGACTTGACGATGGCCATGGCTCATGCGTGGACTGGGCAATGCTCGTGAGCCATTGCGGGCAGCGACTGACGGTATTCAGAAGAAGCAGCGTAATCCTCACATTCAGACGAAAGTCCGTTTCCCTGAAGCGCGCTGAAGCTCACGTATTGTTGTTCTGCGATCACCAAAGTCTGGCGAGCTTTTGAATCTTGTTTCCATTCCATGCGTAAACGGACGTTGTTGGACAGGTCACTCAGACCTCCTTGTTGCTGAATGATCATAACTTCTGGCTTCCCATTCCATCTGTATGGAGGTATCACTTATGGCTGATCGAGTGGGCTGTGTCGGCATTGATGCATTGTACATGGTGCGTAAGCTGCCTTGAATCGAGCCCAAGTCCTTAGAAGACGGCCAGGGCACCTTGTGTTGAACCCTTGACTGAGGCTTCGGCGCCCCTCTAGCGTAGATTTGCACGAAAATGTACGCCGCTAGAGGTATGGTATGTGTAAGTGTATGCTATCGCAGCCGGGCACTCCCGAAGACCTAAGTCGCTTGGTAAGAGTTGATGACGGTTTCAATTGATGAGGTGTTGCTTGAACTTGACTCTCAATTCTTCGCTCTACTTTGAAATCATGATCAGCAAGATAGACATAAACACCACTCAAACGTGCTATAAGCTCACATAATAGACTTTCCCTTTTTATTCTTACTTACATCTTTATGAATCTTTAAGCTAGCGCCTCTTCCTATTCCATACCTTATCATCATCACAGCTTATTCTAGGTAAGCCAGCGCAGTCACAGTACATATTAAGAGCTAAGATTACATGTAAAAGTAACATGTAATACTGATTCAGAAAAATTAGAAGATTAGGTAGTAGTACACACTGATGAAGAATGTAGATCAACTAACTTACATAAGAGATCTATGCTGATCTCAAACTTGACATCAAGACAACTAGTGTACTTTTTGATGAGTCAGTTCAGATAAACACAATATATTATTAATTAATTACAAATTTATTAAGAATTCATTCATAACTGATTAGTGATTAGAGATTAGTGTTAGAAAGTTAAATAATGAGAATTAATGTGAAATTAATCTTGACAGTTGCATAACATTGAATCAGATAGAGTCTGATATGTATGTAGAATTATGATTAATCTTTGTAAAAGATAAAATTATATACTTTTATCTTTTCACAAAGACTAGCTTACTAAGCATACTAGCTATATAAGATTATACAAGAGAGTTTTAACTCTCATAAACTGAAAGTAAGCTTACAATTATTAAGCATACTAGCTATACAAAATTATGTAAAAGAATTTCAACTCTTATAAATTAAAAGTAAGCTTACAATTATTTTCTCTCTTATGTATCACATTCTTATAACACTTGCATTCAGCTGACTCTCTGTTGAAAAAACTTCTTATAGAGAAAAAAAACAGTGAATAAGATTTACTTTAGTACTGAAAATTTCTTAAGAAAAAAAGTATTAAACTGATTCTTCAGTATATTTTACTCATAAATATTAAATTTTTTTTGCAATTAAATTTCTGAGCTTTATATCTCTTCACAATTCTTTTATAAATCTTTGTAACATTTTGTTACATTTTAACTGAAGATTTCTCTGATATAGAGTCTAGAAATTAGAGCTTATAATATAAAAGAGTTTTTAGATACATTAAAGTTAACTGATAGATAGTAGATGCTAGATAATGATTATTATTGAATACACTTATTTTCTTAAGAAAAAAACTTATATTTATACTAAACTGCTCATTTAACTTATCTGTAAGCATCATAAGCTTATACTGTTCAGCATACTCTTTAAGTATATTCATAAAATCTATTTCATTTAATGAATCTATCAGAATTTATAATTATAACACTATCTTCTTTCTTCTAAACACTAGTTCTTTAAATCTATTTAAATAAAAACTTGTCTGACTTTAATCTATCAATTATACAATGAAATTCATTAAGACACATAATTATCTTTATTTCTACAATTTTATCTTAAAGAACAGTGATTCAGTAAGAACTGTCTATCTTTACTGCTTTACTTTTTTAGTTTTTTGCATTAAAATAAAAAATCACTTAAAGTGTGCTAAGTATGTTTGTTGTAATCATTCTTATGTTGATATTTTGTAAGAATCACTTAACTATGCACACAATAAACTAAAGTCTAATCTGATCACTGCTGAGAAAGATCTTGTATAGACTCTTGTATGAGTTACTTATTTTTATAAGATAATGAAATATATAAAGAATAAAGTCATTAAAAAGACTCTCTGTCTTGCTTGTAAGCTTATCAATGATAATGATAATATTTCTGAAGATAAAAATAATTTTAATTCTTTTAATTTCTTCAATTCTGATTTTAAGAAAGTTTTATTGTCATATTTTCTTCTTAAACTGCTGCAGCATTCTCACACAGTTCTTAAAAAATTTCTTAAGTTTTTAAATGCTTTCAAAGATATTATAATCTTTTTATTTAATGAGATAGTAAGCTTTCTTATTAATCATTCTTTTTTTAGAATGTTTTTAACTTCATATTTATTTTTAGATTCAACAGATATTGATGTAGTTTAAAGTAATATAAATTGATTGTATTGCTGAAGCATTAATATATAAAATACTGAGTATATTTGCATTTTCTAAAATAAATTTAATTTATAGCTTAACTTCTTAATGTTTCTCTTGATCATAAATGATTTAATATTTTTATTTATAAGTTTCTTGCTTTTCTTCTTTATTCATATGTTATCTGTTTATAAATATATCTTCTCTTCAATTTTAAATAATTTTATCATAATTGTTTATTTCATTTGCTGTTATATCTTTATTATAAGATTCATATGCAGTTTTTTTAATTCAATAATATTCAATATCACTTTCTGACTTCATAATCTATGCACTCTCAGATCTTGTTATATCTCTAAATTATATTTATAGTTTATTTTAAACAGCACCTTGTCTGTAATTTTATTTCATGCATTATTGTATATAAACTATATCATAAGCAGCAGTTATACTTAATTGTTCTGTTTCACATTAACATAATATTATAAGTACATCTTGACTGTCTAATTCATTCATTTACTTTATTTATTTATCTAAATAATAAATTATTAAGTTATTAACATCTTATGCTTTATTTCAAGTTTCACTGTAAGCATTTCTCAGAACTTGCTTATTAATAGTTTATCTTTATTAATAATAAACTTCTTTGATAGCTTATAATTACTAATTAATTCTTGCAGTATAATGTATATTAATATTGATGCTGTTGTGATTTCTTTGAATGAAATGAACATCATATACTTTATTAATTTATTTATTATAATTAATATGCTGTCAAATTTAACTTTTTATGCTAAGTTTTTTGACTTTAATAACTTAATAATAAAGTTCATGATAACAGACTTTCAAAGTGCACTTAATGCATTTAGTTATGTTACTTTATCATAATGCTTATCTCTTTAAATTTTATTGTGTCAGCATAAATTGCATTTAACAATATATTTAGTAATTTAATTTTTAAGATCATCTATGTTGCATCTTCTTTATATAAAATCTTTCATATATTTGACTTCTAAATATTCATCAGCTCAGCTGTTATAACATACTTTAATGAGTTTTATATCTATTAAGAAAGTATTTTTTATCTTAAATGTTGCTGCTAAGTCTTTTATAAAAGTTTCTTGCTTATCTTTACACAAAATTTCAACATAAATTATTTTCATTTCTTTATAATCTAATCATCTACTTAAAGTGTTAACATTACTGTTTTCATTATTCTTCTTGTAATGAGTCTGAAATTCAAAGTTTATTAACTGTTTTACTTAGTAAATCTGTTAGGCCTGCAAAGACTCTTCCTCCCCGTGGTGCAGGCTGGGAACCTGGAAGGCTTGCCTTTCAGAGCTAATAGAGTCACTGGTCGAGCTGTGGTTGTTGCAGTGCAAGGTGCCACGGTGGCGTCGCG
>JAABUY010000613.1_pt1 | contig 59178 bp, 60 predicted proteins | sample 5560271 | NCBI WGS metagenome assembly JAABUY01 (sample SAMN10711886, study PRJNA513374) | rock metagenome | isolation source: Antarctica rocks | place: Antarctica: Victoria Land, University Valley | reverse complement strand
AAGATGCTATCATTTGAACTGACTAATGAATCGATCTTCTTTCAGCAATATATGAATGACGTTCTATGAGACTTTCTGAACGACTTTTGTCAAGTCTATCTAGATGACATTCTCATCTATAGCAAAATGAGAAAGAAACATAGAGATCACGTCAAACTAGTATTGAGTCGACTACGTGAAGCTGAACTGCAGATGAATATTTGAAAGTGCGAATTCAATGTAAAAGAAACTGTCTTTCTAGAAGTCATCGTATCAGAACTAAATCTTCGTATGAACTTTAGTAAAGTGACAGTCATAGTCAGCTGAATCACTTCGACCAATCTAAAAGAAATTTCGAGCTTCGTGAGATTTGTTAACTTCTATCGTCGTTTCATTAAAAACTTCTCGAAGCTAGTCAAATCATTCATTCAGCTGACTAGAAAGAACACGTCTTTTGTTTGAAACGAGATTTATGTTCAAGTCTTTGACAATCTAAAGAGACAAGTCAGCTTGACTTCAGTACTTCGTCACTTCAATCTCAAACGACAAGATATTCTGAAGATCAATGCTTTGAACTATGTAAAAGATGAAATACTATCTCAGTATAATGACGAGAGAGTTCTTCATTCGATGATCTTCTACAGCAAAAGTATAATTCTCGCTGAAATCAATTATCACATCTATGACAAGAAATTGCTAGTCATTATTCGATGCTTCGAACATTGATGACTTGAGCTGAAATGCACTAAACTACTCATTCAGATGTTCATCGATCATCAGACTTTGAAGATCTTCATGAAAAACAAACAGTTAAGTCGATGACAAGTCAACTATCTGAACATTCTATCGAAGTTCAACTTTCAGATCATCTTTAGATCAGGCAAAATGAACACTAAAGTTGATGCTCTAATCAGAATGCTTCTAGCGAACATCTCTGAATCAGCTCAGCGTCTTGAAGATCATTTTCAGACTATTCTGATTCTTGATAAAGTCAATGTTCTATCTATTGAATCAGAAGCAAATCTCTATCAACGAGTATGAATGATCAATTAAACAGATGAGTTCTGCAGCAAATATAGACAAGCTATGAACGAAAACAAGCTCAAATTTCATATCACTAAACTGAAGAATTGCGAAATCGTTGACGACGTTCTATTTAGAAAAAATCTACTGTGAGTTTCTGAAAACATGCACATGAAATTACTACAAGAAGTGCATGATCAATCTTCAATCTCTCATTTCGACAATAAATGAATCATCAATCTAGTTCAGCGTTTCTACTATTGATCAGATCATTGAGCTACTATTCGACGATATATTTGAAACTGTCATGCTTGTCAGCGAAGCAAAGTCTCTAGAAATAGCATCAATGAACTTCATCATTCTCTTTCGATTTCACAGAAACGCTGAAAAGATATAACTATGAACTTCATCACTGAACTATCTCTGTCAGAAGACTATAACGTTATTTGCACAATTATATGTTATCTCATCAAAGAACATCACTATGTTTTCTGTCATTGAGAAGACGATGACATCTCAGTCGAAGAAACGATTTGAATCATGCTATGAAACGTCTATCGACTGCATGATTTACTCAGTTCTATTGTTTCAGACAGAGACTCTCAATTCATGTCAACTATGTGAAAAAGTCTTTGCAAGCGACTGAGAATCACAGCTAGTCTATTTACAGTCTATCATTCTGAGATCAATGATCAATCGAAACGAGTCAATCAAGACATTGAACGCGAACTTAGAATCTACTGCAATTACATGCAAGATGACTGAGTCAAATGAATATCTATGATGAAATTCAGTAACAATTCAAATATCTTCTCGATCTCTTCAATGACTTCTTTCTACTTCAATAAGAAATTTCACTCTCGAATGAGTTTCAATTCAGATATGACTGACTATGAAACAACTCATAAACGTCTTGAAGCTAGAAAAGTTGACGATATTGTCATTTGAATGAAAAAGCTACTGAACTTCAATCGTTAACAATTGAAAAAGACGAAGCTGATCATCGAAGTTCAGATCAATAAACATAGACGAGACGTCACATATGAAGTAGATGACTGAGTTTGACTATCTTTCAGAAACGTCAAGACAACGAGACTGCAAAGATTTGAAAGACAAACAGCTAGATCTCTATCAAATCACTGTCAAAGTGAGTATCTTCTATCATCTTCGTCTATCAGTCAGCATGAAACATCTGCATTCGATGTTCAGCTCAAAACTACTGTGATCATATTCAGAAGACTCTCTATCAGAACAGCATTCAGAATCACTCAGATCAATCACTATTGAAGACGATGAACATTGAAAGATAGACAATATATTGAACTTCAGATGCTATCGAGATCGAATACAATACAAAGTCAAATGAACAGATTTAGATAGAGATGACAAATGATACTATGTTAATAAAGAAAAATTCGATGACTCAGAAGAAGTTTTGAACGAATTTCATAAGCTATATTTAAACAAACCGCGCTAAATATCGAAATAACTATTAACAAAAGCGAGCAAATGAACTACATTCATGTAAACATGAATTTTCGAAGAAAGAAGTAATGTTACGAGCGTATCAAGACTGAACAAGGCTGAAGCTTTAATCAATTCGCAGTGAACGCTAGCGAGTTCTCTGCGTAATGATTAGAACTAATCAACGAGCTAGTCAGATTTGACTCAGATATGACTCAAATATGACTCAGATATGACTTAACACTCTTCTTCTTTTTCAACATTCTTTTCTTTCATCAACATCTTGTTTATCTACATTACATTCTTTTCATGTCACAAACACATTTCTTTTGAACCTAGCGCAGTCACTGAACATTACATAAATAGAAGCTTTTGTATCAATCTTCTTCTGTATTCTTAATATTCAGTTATAGCTATCTTTAAAGATCAAGCACTATTAACTCTGATCTTCATTGATTGTATCATCTAGACACGATTCTGACAATGACTAGATACTTGAATAATTCAAATCAAGTGTGAAAGATGATGAAAGCTTCATCTTCTTCTTTGATTTGAAGTCGATTGAACGCAGAAATGATATTCAGCTTGATAAAGATTTTAGCTCGACTTAAATGATTCAACATTTCTGAAATCAGAGACAAAGAATATCAATTCTTGACTGTGATAATGTTCAGATCTTGATAGTTTATGCAGAAACAAAGTTCTTCTTCGAATTTATTGATGAAGAGAACAGAGATGATCATCTGAAAGTGACTGACTTGAATGAAATCTTTGCTCAGATTCTCATTCAGATAACGATGAAGTTCTAGAATTTCATCACGACTCATGTTGTATAAAGTGAAGACTGAGAATTGAGCATCTTCTTTAAAATGTATGACATGATCATGAGCTTAATGCAAAGACAAGATATTGATGTTTTTCTTGAAAAAGATGTTTAAAAATTCAAAATATTTGAATGATAGAATTGTGACTAAATCAACGTTCTTACTTTGTTAATAGACTTCAAGATCTTCTTGTATTATGAATGCAGTTAAATGAAATTTCTTTTTCATTTGATGAAGATTCAAATGATGATTCTTATCATACATACTGTTTTGAGAATGAGATGAAAACTGAGCAAGAGTTAAACTGTTCTTTGAATAAACAATCAAAGTTGCATGACGTAATTTTAACTCATCAGAGTTTAAACTAGAAGATGAGATTAACTCAAGATTCAAAAAAACATTGATTTTCTTTAAAGTGATGTTAAACACTTCAATGTCTTTGATATGAGCAGCATGATCAAAGCTTTAAGCTTTCAACTTAACTATGTTAAGTTGTATAGAAAATTGATTGAATTGATTTGCTCAAAGAATAACAGAAGTTTTAAAGAGAAAAGAATTTCAACACTTGATTTTTGATGAGTATTCTTTTTGAATGACTTGAAGAATATAACTAGAAGCTTCTTGTTTCAGACGAGAAACAAGATTGAATGAGATTTGTTTCTTGTGAATGAACTGAGTATTAGTTGACTTTTCATAAACGAACGAGAAATTATATTACTTCTTGTGAGTAAATGAAAAACTGAGTTACTTCTTACAAGCAAATTGAGAACTGAATTGCTTTTTATAAATGAACTGAAAACTGAATTGCTTCTTTCAAGTGAATGAGAAACTAAATTACTTCTTGCAAGTAAATTGAATGCTGAATTACTTCTTGTGAGCAATCTGTAGACTGAATTGCTTCTTGTGAACAATTTGTAAACTGAATTGCTTCTTGTAAATGATTCGTGAACTGAGTTACTTCTTGTGAGTGAATTGAGAATGAGACTGAGAGAAAGCTACTTTGTTAACTTCAAACAAGAAATTTTCTTCTTGTTAATTAAAATCATAGATCTTGACGAAGAATGAGCAATAATGATTAAAACAGAAGAAGAAAGATAAAATGAGAATATTGTGTTCAAAATTGACATCAATGACGTGATGATGAAGTCATGACAGATTCATGATGATGAAATATTGACTTAATTCAATGACATAAAAGAATAGTCTTTTAATGTATTCATTGAGAATCATTGTGATTTCAACAACATGAGTAATGTCATTGATTAAAGTGACTTGATCATCAAACTCTCAAAGTCTGCAAGAATGAGTTAATTGATGCAAGAAAAGATGATGTTGTTACGTGAAAAATTTATTCATAAAGACATAAGCAAAGACTTCACTATCAATTAAAACGAGAATGAAAACTTTAAATTAAGCTTGATGTAAAATACAAAATACTATCATGTGACTATCTTTGAATGTCAAATTGAATTCAAAGAGTTTCAAGATAAATTTAGCAGAAAACCTTTTATATGATTGAAGTGAGAATGAAAAGATTGAGATTAATAAACAAGATGATATGTATACAGATCTTTGAGCATGACTTAGCTTAAAGATTAAACTTTTCTTGCAAGCAGTGAGATGTTAAAACTTTTTCGCAGATGATTAAATAAAGCAATGATTAAATAATCATTGTGTAATCAGAGTTTTGAAGTGATTGCTCTGATCGCTTGAATCAGAAGTGATCACAATGAGTATGATGAGCATGATACTTATCTTGCTCATCTTGCTCAAGAATGATCAAAAAGATGATTCAGAGCAGAGATGACTTGACACAATTCTTTTATGTTTATATAATGATGATCATTCTTTTAGATAGAAGCTTCGTGCTCAACTCATGTAATAGTTAATACAGTCTATTGTCTTAGCTATTCTCAGATCTTCAGTCTAATGATTAGTTTGTTACTATACTGATCTCTGTTTATATTTTGTGTTGTTAAAGAAACAATCATTACACTTTGAGCATCACTCTTTCACAAGATATCAGAGCATCATCTTATCATGATCATTATATTATTCTCAAAATGAATCACATCAGCAGACATCACTGCATTCTCAAATAACAAGTCATTGATTAAAATATCAACATTGAATTTGTACTATGAAGATAAAGATAAGCTTGATGCTTTTCTTATACAAGTGAACATCTATGTCAGAGCACACAAGAAACTAAGTTCATTTCATGACAAGATATTGTTTGTATTCTCATACTTTAAAGAAGATGTCTTCAAATGATTTAAATCATTGATAAGAGATCATTTGAAAAATAAGTCAGAAGATTGAGATGAGAAGATTAATAAAGTCTTTAAAGACTTTTTTAAATTTAAGTAAGCAATATGAAGAATGTATGAAGACATAAATGCAAAATGAATCATCGAACGACAGCTGTATGATATTAAGCAATCAGAATCAGCATTTAAGTACATCATTGCTTTTCAGTCAATTGCAACAAAGATTAAGTGAAATGACTTGACTCTTACAGCACAATTTTATAAAGAACTGAAGAATGTGATAAAAGACAAGATAACTTGTATGAATAAACTTGCAACTTTGCACGCTATGATTAGCAAGACAATCATGCTGAATAATTGACAGTACAAGCGAAAACTTGAAAAGAAGAACAAAATCACTTATGCTTCAGTTGCATGAAGTAAGAAAAAGAAGAAACAATCTTATTATGATTCTCAGTCTATGAAGTTAGATGCAATTTGAAAGATATTAATGAATGCTCACAATAAAACAATTCAGCAAAGCAAAGCATGTTACATATGTGAAAAGCTAAATCATTTCTTCAGAGATTGTACTTAAAACAAGTACAAGAACAAGTCAAAGCTCTATGATAAGTAAGACAAATCTTTTGCAGTAACAAAAGAAAATTAGAAAGACAAACATCAAGCATTGTCATGAACAGCATGTTATGAAAACAACTGTCACATTCATTTGAGTGATAAGAAAGATTTTGAATGATACTTGAAACTTTCATGAAAGAATCATTTTTACGCAGCAACTCATTATCAGTCAAAAGTGCATGATGAGAAAAGTGATGAAAGTTCGTTCACTATGATCATGAAATCAAAGATTCTTGATAGCAAAGAATATGACTTGAATAGATTGAACAGCACGAAAGAAGCTATTCATCAAGCAGTCGAGAAAGAAAATCGACTTAGCGAAACTCTACGAGCATTCACTATTGCAACAAAAGATGTTCTCAAAGAAGAAGAAGATCATCTTGAAGTAAAGAAAAATCTTAGAAAGCTTACAAATTAAGCAAACTTTATAAGCATGTACAACGAATTGTACACTCTCTTTAAACAGAAAGAGAAAGATTTTTCACAGCGCATGCAACAGATCAAGAATGAAATACATCAAGTTATTTATGACGTGATTCAAGATGAGTCAATTGCATTGCATAAAAGCATTCAATATCGTGACATAGTCATGAAGAAGTCATTCACAAAAGTTAAGTTCATCAAGCAAGAAAAATATGTACTTCTTAATGAAAATCATATATTCAAAGAACTTAAACAGATGACAGAAATCATCAGAGAGAGATTTGATCTGTATGATTCAAAGAAATATTCACAGAAGAAAGTCAATTCAAATCAATTTCAGTACATATAACAAGTACTTGAGAAGTAAGCTTCTAGTTCAAAAAACTAGAAGACTTTTCGATTGACAAATCATTAAAGAAGTTTAGTCAAAAGTTGAAAATTGAAAGTATATTTGTTTTCATCAGTGACTTGATGCAGTTATGAGTCTGAGTCAAGATCAATGATCATACAGCATGTTTATTCATTGACAGTGACTATATGAAAAACTATATGTTCTCAGAATTTGCTAGAAAAGCGCAAATATCTTTGCAGAAGAAGAAAGAATCTTACAATCTGCAAAACTTTAATGAAATACTCATGAAGTATAATAATGAACTGATAGATCAAGAGACTCAACTCATTCATTTGAGACTTGAACGTCATTGAAAAAAGTTATGTTTAGATGTTATGAAGCAGTCAGACAGCAATATAGTTTTAGACATATCATGACTTCATATGATCAATTCAATGATAGATTGAGTTAATAAAACAATTGTTTTTCTTCATATAGAAACAACGCGATTGCACTCAATATTGAAGTCATCAGAGAATGTGAAAATCTTCATAATGATAGCAAATAATATGCGCAGCGAGCTGAAGAACAGTTCAGATGCACAGATGTTATGAAGCAAAGAGATTAAAAGTAATCTTGCTATCATTGAAATTTCTAAAAAATATCAGAAATATAAGATTCTGTTTGAGAAAGAAAGTGATCAAGAGACACTACTCAAACATTAATCATGAGATCATGAGATTAAGCTCATAGATGACAAGAAATTCACGAAACAGTTCATTTACTCATTGTTGACAGAAAAGCTTGATGCTTTGTGATAATATCTGAAAGAGAACATGCAAAAAGAATTCATTAAAGAATTGCAGTCATCAGCAGAATACTTAATTCTGTTTGTTTTGAAATCAAATGAAAGTTTAAAACTATGTGTTGATTACAAAGCATTGAATAACATCATGATTAAAAACAGTTATTTGCTATCGCTTATATCTGAACTGCAAAACAGACTTCAGAGAGCACAGTGATTTATGAAATTCAATATACTTGAAGCATTCAATCAAATACAAATTAAAGAAAAAGATGAGTGAAAGACAGTCTTTTACACTCAACTAAAACATTACAAGTATTTGATCATGTCTTTTGATTTAATCAATGCTTCAGTCATGTTTCAAACATTTGTGAATAATGTGCTATGACATTATCTGAATCAATTTATCATAGTATATCTGAACGATATACTAGTATACTTGAAGACGAAGAAAGAACATGTGCAACATGTTAAAAAGATTTTACAGACTTTAAAGAAAGTTGATCTGCGTATTAAGTCAGAAAAAAGTGAATTTCATGTACAGAGTGTACAGTTTTTGAAATTCATAGTTACATTTCAAAGTCTAAGAATGAATTCAAAGAAAATAAAAGCTGTTACAACTTGATTGATGTCAAAGTCAAAGATTGAAGTTTAATTCTTTTTAGAATTCGTGAACTTTTATAAATGCTTTATAAAGAAATACTTCAAAATCATCTCATCACTTATGAATCATACAAAGAAGAATATATTGTTTGTGTGAACTGAGAAAGCAGAAGAAGTTTTCAAGAAGCTGAAGAAATTGTTCATCTTTCAATCAATATTGATCATGTTTGAATTAGAAAAATCTATTATGCTTGAGATGAATGTGTCAGACGAAGCTATTAAGACGTGTATCAGTCAATCAGATGATAAGAAATGTCTGCATTCTATTACTTATTACAATCATAAGCTTACAGTCGCTGAATTGAACTATGAAATACATGACAAGAAGTTACTAGCTATTGTCAACTCTTTTAAATAATGAAGAGTGTATCTGAAAGAATTTAAACATCAGATTCAAGTATATACAAATCATAAGAATTTATTATACTTCATGATCACGAAAGTTCTGAATCGAAGACAGATCAAATGATCGAAGAAATTATCATCATACAACTTCAACATTCAATATTGAAAGAAATCTGAAACTTGAAGATCAATGTCTTGAATAAAAGAGCAGATCATATGACAGATAGATCACAGATAAATCAGACTATTTTACAACAAAATCAGAATAATTTCATTCTTTACAATAAACAAAATGCAGCTACGCTATGAATCTACAATTGAGATCTTGAAAAATGAATAAAGTTAGAGCTAGCAAAGAACTCAGTTGCACAGAATATTATAAAGAATATCGCTGACAACGCGAACTTTGAGATAATCAACGAAATACTAACATTTCAAGATCTCATCTATGTTTCAACAAGATGCAGACAAGAGATAATAAGTGATTATCACGAGTCAATGATACATGAACATCAGAATTCAAACAAAATCATTGAAAGAATATTTAGAATCTACTACTTTTTTAAAATAAGAAAGCAGATAGAGAATATCATAAGAAAGTGCAACATATGCATTTGAATGAAGCATAGTTGACACAAATCTTATGAACTTTTGAAGAGTTTCAGCACATCAGATCATGCATGAAAAAGCATAGCTTTGAACTTTATAGTCAAGCTATCAAAGTTGAAAGAAAGAGTTATAAGAACAATGTACAACTTTATATTGATGATCACAGATAAACTAATCAAGTATGAATACTTCTTGTCATACAAGAAAGCAACATTTGCAGAAGATTTAACATACACATTTCTGAGAATAATTGTAACAAATCATGAATTATCAGATGAGATAACTTCAAATAGAGACAAGCTTTTCACATCGAAATTCTGAAAATTGTTAATGAATTAACTAGAGATTCATCATAAGCTGTTTACAGCTTATCATTTGCAGATGAATGAACAAATAAAAAGAATGAATCAAACATTGAAACAGTATCTCAGATGTTATATCAATTATAGACAAAACAATTGAGTACAGCTATTATCAGTAACACAGTTGACTTTCAATAACATAACAACGAAAGTAATCAGCACGTCATCATTCTTTACAAACTATGAGTTCAAGTCGAAGACTCTCAAGAAATTGCATGAGTTTGTACAAATAACTCAAAAAGTTATGATACAAATTGAATAAATACATTTGTTACACAAAGAATTGTGAAAGAATATTCAGTTTCTAAGTAAGTGCATGACTCTGTATGTAAATAAGAAAAAAGATAGAGAATCTATTTTTAAAAAGAAGAACAAAGTTTATTTACTAAGACGAAATATCAAAATGAAAAGATCAAGTAACAAGTTGAATCACATGAAACCAAAATCATTTGAAATTCTAGAAGAAAAGAGATTAATTAACTATAAGTTGAATCTTTCAACATTTATAAAAATACACTCAGTATTTCATATTTCTCTTTTGAAGTCTGCAAACTTGAATTCATCAATTCAAACAGAATCTTCAAAAATTGATTCAAAGAATCAAAACATTGAATATGAAGTAGAAAATATATTAAATCAACAGAATATCAAAGATCAATCTCATTGATTAGTCAAGTGAAAAGATTATGAACATATCAAGAACACTTGAGAATCAAGAAGAAATCTCAAGAACTGTCAAATGCTTTTGTGATAGTTTCAGTTGAGAAATTCAGTCAATTAAAGTCTGATGAAATCTCAATTTACTTGAAAGACACGTCAAAAAGAAGATCATTCAGCAATGATTTGCTAATTCTTGTTTTTTCTTTCTCAAGCTTGACAATGTTTCAAAACTTTCATTCAATCATCATTTGTTTCTTATTCTTCAAAAACACAAATTGATTTTGCAAATGAATAGTTCTTGCAAAGATTTTTTGCATCTGCTTGTGAATGTTCAGCAATTCATAAAGAACATGATTGCATTTTGTCTTTAATCTTTTTCACTTCATCATCAAGAAAGTAAGATTGCACTTGTGATCAAGATGTATACACTTGATGCAATGATCAAATTTATTATCAACATGACATTTCTTTTGCAAGTGACTGCAATGTTCACAAAAATGCATGACAGCACGCTCAAAATTTGTATGCTCAAGAAGATCTTTGCAACGCAAGATAGAATTTTTTGTTGTGCAATGAAAAAATATGAAAGAAAAGTGATTTTTGAAATGAAAATTTTAGAAGAAAATCTAATGTTAAAACTCTTTCACAGATGATTAAATAAAGCAATGATTAAATAATTATTACATAATCAGAATCTCAAAGTGATCACTCTGATTGCTTGAATCAGAAGTGATCATAATGAGCATGATGCTCATCTTGCTCATCTTGCTTAAAGATGATCAGAAAGATCATTCAGAGCAGAAATGACTTGACATGATTTTTCTATGTTTATATAACGACGATTATTCTCTTAGATAGAAGTTTCATGCTCAACTCATGTAATAATCAATACTGTCAGAAACTGAGCTAAACTAGAGATACTATCAATATAAAAGACTAATATTATTATTATTACTTTGATAGAATCTAGATACAAGACAATATATCAAATAATGTACAAGATGAAAGACAAAAAGCAAAAGAAAAGAACGAAAGCTCAACTTTTATATACATGAATTGAGCAGAATCAAGACTAGACAGTAGTTCTATTGACTTAAGATTGCAAAAGTTCATGCACACAACTGAGATGATTGAAACAAAATTGCTGAAACAAAATTAAAATAATGATGATTTATGTTCTAAATTGAGTTGATGATCTGACATCATGACAGTAACTTCTCTCTTCAAGATTGAGCTTTTGCAAGACAACAAGAAGAAACAAGATGAGATGAGAAAGAATTGAAAATGAAGATTGAAATGAGACAAGAATTGATGTAAATGCATTTTAATATGATGAATCACAGATGAAACTAGAATAAATCTGAGTCACATTTGAGTTAAATCTGAGCAAGATGTTTGTAAAATAAGATGAGATGAGATGCATTTTAATGTGATGATGCACAGAAATTGAAACACATTTGAATCACATCTGAGTCAGATTTAAACAAAATGTTTAAGTCAAATTTAGACAAGATCTGAGTCAGATTTGAGTAAGAAAGAGACGAAATGCAGTTTAATATGATGATGCACAAATGAAACTAAAATACATTTGAGTCACATCTGAATCAAATTTAAATAAAATGTTTGAGACAAATCTAGATAAAATCTGAGTCAAATCTGAGCTGAATCAAGATGATGAAGATTGAACTTAAAGTTCTTGACATTGACATTGAAATATTACACATGACAGTACATATGATTCTTCGACGACAGAATTGACGAAATGATATTCATTGAATGCTTGCTCACAATTATTCAAAAGATGAAAAGACTCTCAAGTAAAGAAGTGATCTTTTCAATCAATGTAATACTTGAGCAGAAATGAATTATAACATTTATCACGCTTGAAGTTTAATATGCTGTTTACATATCAAAATCTTTTGTCATTCTTGATGATAATGAGTTTTTGAGATTTCTGATGTTGATTCAAAAGAGAGTCACTTGTGATATAATTCAAAAAAGTGACATGAAAGATTGAATGAATCTTCATGAATGCTGAAAGATTTAACTCAATAATCAGAGAATTATTCTTGAAGATATGCTTGATCTTGAAAAGATCAACATTATGATCATTTAACTTAACAACAAGACAAATGATGCTGAGATTGCAAGCATTCAATCAGACTTCATCTTCGATGAAGTATTTAGAACAAGAACAATGAAAGAGATTGACATTGAATTCATAAATGATCTGAGCTATAAGCATTTCATCACGTAAATGCTCAGTTAGTTTCTTCATCTTCTTGATAAACTTTTTGACATTGATTAACTTGTTTTGAGCTTAAAATGTAAGATTCTTGAACAGAGACTCAAAAGATTCAAAGTTTAAACGTGAGTTCTGACTTAAATTAATCAAGAAGAATGATGTTAAAGTGATTAATGATGATGCATTATTGACAACAAATTCAACTTCAGAAAGTCACTTAGCTCAATCATCTTGCATGTAGTTGACGAAGACTCAAAGATAATGCTTCATGACAGCATTGATTCTCTTGATTTGATCATCGATTTCAGAGTGATACGTCATTAATAACTTAGCGTTTATCTTCAGCATTTTACATATATGCTTTCAGACATCGAAGATGAATTGTGTATCTCGATCAGACATGAAGAACTCAAGTAAATCATGATGTTTTCAAACATGAGCATAGAAGCAGTTGATAACTTCTTTAACTTTCATAAAAGTGATGAGAATTAAATGTCTCATTTTGATAAGACAATCAACGAAGACTAGAACATATTTATATGTGATATTCATGAAGATATTGAGTGATAAAGAATTTACATAGTTCATGAAGATATCACATCAATGATGTTCAAAGACTGAAAAAGAACACAATCATTCTTGAGTTCATTGTTTAGAGAGCTTGAAATGTGTGCATACATGACAGTTTCATACGAAGCATTGAACATACTTATAAATGTTTGATCATCAGTAGACTTGACTGATCAGTTCATAGCTTTTTGCTCTTTCTGAGTGATCATCAATGACACTATCATGAGCGAGCTGAATGATACGAAGACGTAGTTTATCTGAGTTGAGCATATACTTTCTTTCTCAGAAGTACAGATGATTTTCGTGTTCTTCCCACTTAACTAGAGAGATCTTGTTGTGATGTTGTGCTTCATTGTGAAGTGCTTCATTGTGAAGTGCTTCAATTATTTGAACTGCGAATTTGTCATTAATTTCAATTTGCTTTCACAATGTCTGAGTGAGAATATTAGCAGAATCTTCATCAAGATTCAGAGTATCTTGATTTAGCTGAGACTTAATGTTTTCAATGTTGAATTCTTTGATTTTTAAATTCATAAGAGTTAAAATTTGCAAGAATGCTGAGATAATTGAAAACAGATGTAACTGAACTGAATCTAAAGCAATGATTTATGATTGAAGCTTCATGACTTTGATGTTGAAGACATTAAGAGCGAGATTCTCAACAATATTGAGATTTAAAACATAAGTTTTCAGAATTGTTTGATGTTGATATTAATGTTGAGAATTAAATGTATTCTTCTCTTTAAAAAGATCTTCTGAGCGACATGTTAAAGCATTTGACTTATCATTGATCTTGTTGAAATAATAAGCGATGTGATAGTTGAATCTAGACAGAAACTCACTTCAATGAGCTTGATGACGACTCAACTGCTTAATTGACATGAAATACTCAAGATTTTTGTGATTCGTGATCATCTTGACAGAATAGATAAAGTCTTCAAGCTCTGATCATTATTTCTCAAAAGCGCAAACAATGATCATGAGTTCTTTATTGTAAATTTCATAGTTACACTCAACTGAGTTATGCTTCTTCGAAAAGTAAGCGATTAAATGAAGAATCTCGTTCTCATTGTATTGAAAGAGAATGTCTTTGAACACATAGTTCAAAGCATTGATTTCTATCACAATCTTGTGATTTGAATTATAGTGACAAAGAATAATCTTGAAAGTGAAAACTTTCTTAAGAATGTTGAATGCAATCTGACATTTCTGAGATCAGACAAAGAGTACATCTTTTCTGATGAGATGAGTGAGCGAGATAGTTATTCTACTATAGTCATAGATGAATCTTTTATAAAAGTTCGCGAAATCTAGAAAACTTTGAACGTCTTTAACGTTGATCAAGATGAATCAGTTGACAATGATGTTTATCTTAGAAGAATTTATTTTGATCTCTTCAATGATGATTATCAATTTTAAATACAAAACTTGAGTGATGTAAAACTTACATTTGATTATATTCATCTGAAGATTTGCTTCTTGCAGCTTTCGCAGAATGAGCTTGACATGAATGTTGTGCTTAAGTTCATTGTCAAAATAGATCAAGATGTTATTCAAATAAGCTGTACAAAACTTATTTAAATGTTTGCAAAGAGTATTGTTGATATACTTCTGAAATAAGACAGACTCATTACATAAATCAAAGAGCATGACTAAATACTTGAATAATTTAAATCGAGTGCAAAAGACAATGAAAGCTTCATCTTCTTCTTTGATTTGAAGTTGATTGAACGCAGAGATGATATTCAGCTTGATAAAGATTTTAGCTTGATTCAGATGATTCAGCGTTTCTGAGATTAAAGACAGAGAATATCAATTCTTGATTGTGATAGCGTTCAGATGTTGATAATTCACACAGAAGTGAAGTTCTTCTTCGAATTTCTTGACGAAGAGAACAGAAATGATCATCTGAAAGTGATTGACTTGAATGAAATCTTTGCTCAGATTCTCATTCAAATAATGACGAAGTTCTAGAATTTCATCACGACTCATGTTGTATAAAGCAAAGACTGAAGATTGAGCATCTTCTTTAAGATGTATGACATGATCATGAGCTTAATGCAAAGACAAAATATCAACATTCTTCTTGAAGAAAATGTCTAGAAACTTAAAATATCTGAACGATAGAATTGTGACTGAATCAACGTTCTTTATCAATAGACTTCAAGATCTTCTTGTGTCGTGAATGCAGTCAAATGAAATTTATTTTTCATTTGATGAAGATTCAGACGATGATTCTTATCATACATACTGTCTTGAGAGTGAGATGAAAACTGAGCAAGAGTTGAACTGTTCTTTAAATGAACAGTCAAAGTTGCATGACGCGATTTTGACTCATCAGAGTCTAGACTAGAAGACGAGATTGACTCAAGATTCAAGAAGACATCAATTTTCTTTAGAATGACGCTAAACATTTCAATGTCTTTGACATGAGCAGCATGATCAAAGCTTTGAACTCTCAACTCAATTATGTCAAGTTGTATAAAAGATCAATTGAATTGATTTGCTTAAAAGACAACAGAAGTTCTAAAGAAAGAAGAATTTTGACACTTGATTTTTGATGAGTATTTTTTTTGAATGACTTGAAGAATACAACTAGAAGTTTCTTGTTTCAAACAAGAGATAAGATTGAATGAGATTTGTTTCTTGTGAATGAGCTAAGTATTAGTTGACTTCTTATGAGCAAATGAGAAATTATATTGCTTCTTGTGAGCAGATGAGAAACTGAGTTACTTCTTGCAAATGAATTGAAAACTGAATTGCTTCTTGTGAGCAAACTGAAAACTGAGTTACTTCTTTCAAGTGAATGAAAGATTAAATTACTTCTTGCAAGTGAACTGAAGACTGAGTTACTTTTTTTGAATGAATGAGAAACTAAATTGCTTTTTGCAAGCAAACTGAATGTTGAATTGCTTCTTGTGAGCAATTTGTAGACTGAATTACTTCTTGTGAATGATTTGTAAACTGAATTACTTCTTGTGAATGATTCATGAACTGAGTTGCTTCTTGTGAGTGAACTGAAGACGAGACTGAAAGAAAGCTACTTTGTTAACTTTGAACGAGAAATTTTCTTCTGATTGATTAAGATCATAGATCTTGACGAGAAATGAGCAACAATGATTAAGACAGAAGAAGAAAAACAAGATGAGAATATTGTGCTCAAAATTGACATCAATGATGTAACGACGAAGTCATGATAGACTCATGATGATGAAATACTGACTTAATTCAATGACTTGAAAGAATAGTTTTTCAATGTGTTCATCGAGAATCATTGTGATTTCAACAACATGAGTAATGTCATTGATTAAAGTGACTTGATCATCAAATTCTTAAAGTCTGCAAGAATGAGTTAATTGATGCAAGAAAAAATAATGTTGTTGCACAAAGAATTTATTCATAAAGACATAAGCAGAGATTTCACTATCAATCAGAGTGAGAGTGAAAACTCTAGATTGAGCTTAACGTAGAATACAGAATATTATCATGTCACTATCTTTGAATGTTGAATCAAATTCAAAGAGTTTCAAGACAGATTTAGCAGAAAACTTTTTATATGATTGAAGTGAGAGTGAAAAGATTGAAACTAGTAAACAAGATGATATGTATACAGATTTCTGAGCGTGACTTAGCTCAAAAACTAGATTTTTTTCGCGAACAGCGAAACTTCTCCATTTATATTGACAACGTCACTGTCGTAGACATTCATGATACGCAGAGTGAAAAGCTTCTTATTTGAGCATTCTTTAATGATTTTGCTTGAATGTTGCAATTTGCAGTAGTAGCAAAACTTTCACTTATTGTAGATTTTCTTAATCTCAAAAATGATTAAAGTCTTATCTTGAATGATGACAATAACAAAACTTAAATTCATTAACTTATTAAAAAATGAGAAAGAAAGAGATGAAGATATTGTTGAAACAACAGTCACAGAAATGATGATCTTTGAACTCAAAAAGTTATTAATCAATGCAGAGATGCTCTTGACTTTGACGAATGAAATGATGATGAAGATGAAGTGAGATTGATGATGTTTAAGCTGCTGAAACTTTTCATTAATGTCAGAGAATGCTTGAATTCATTGATGAAAGATGAATGATTGAATTTTCTTGAAGTTTTGTCAGAAAAAGATGATGACTTGAGTGAAATAATTGACATTGCGCTTCAGACAGTCAATCAACAAGAAATCTTTCATCAAAGAACATTCTTTCTTTTGATAGAAGAGATTGAAATAGTCAACAAAGCTATTCATGTTTTACTTCAGAATTTCGCGAAGATATAAATGAGCATCTTCTGTCTTGAAAGAGTTGTCGCAGTAATGATGCAACTTATGTTATCAATCTGCAAAGATGAAAATGATACAAAGATTATTGACTCGATATGAACTCATTAAATTGTGAGTTTTCTTATCTATGATGAGTCGTGACTCAACATAAACAATCTTGACTCAATGAGAGAAGTAATGATCATCGTTCATGTTCATGCGCTGTATCAGACTTTGCTCTCATGCATTCAATTGATCTTTGTTCTTCTCATATTCAGATATGTCAAGAAACTTCTTGAATTTAGAAGCAATAAAGACAGCGACAGAATTTGCAAAGATATGAACGACAAAAGAAGATTGATTATTCAAGATTTGTGTGATGATTTGAACTATCATCATGAAAGACTGAGAATTCAACTTTATATAAACTGAAGAATTGAGAATGATGAATGAGAACAAGATAATGACATCATGTTGTCGAACTTGATTTTGAAGCTCTTGCATTGCGCGAAAGATCTCAACTGAATTTTCGATCACACTTTGAGTGAACTGTTTGACAGCACGCTCATCGTCAATCAAAAGATTGTAAGATGACTTTATTTGAGCGAAAGAATAACTAAATGAGATTTTAATGTATGAAAACGTTGCAGAAAGTGTAGATCTTTCATAATGTCAAAGACTGAGCTAGACTAAAGATATTATCAATATAAAAGACTGATATTATTATTATTACTTTGATAGAATCTAAATACAAGACAATACATTAAATAATGTACAAAATGAAAGACAAAGAGTGAAAGAAAAGAATGAAAGCTCAACTTTTATATACATGAATTGAGCAGAATCAAGACTAAACAATAGTTTTATTGACTTAAAATTGCAAAAGTTTGCACACACAACTGAGATGATTAAAACAAAATTGCTGAGACTAAATTAAGATGATGATGACTAAATTGATGACTTAATTCATTGAACTAGTTCAATCAATCAAGATTATTTAAAATATCAATGATTTATGTTTTAAATTGAATTGATGATCTGACATCATGACAAATACAGTTTATTGTTTTAGTTATTTTCAGATCTTCAGTTTAATGATTAGTTTATTACTATATTGATCTTTGTTTATATCTTGTGTTGTTAAAGAGACAATCATTACATAAGACTTCTTCATTTATATTGATGATGTCATTGTTGTAAACATTCATGATATGCAGAGTGAAGAGCTTTTTATTTAAGCATTCTTTAACAATTTTGCTTGAATGTTGCAATTTGCAATAGTAATACAGCTTTCACTTGTTACAGATTTTTTTGATCTCAAAAACGATCAAAGTCTTATCTTGAATGATGATAATGACAAAGCTTAAATTCATTGACTCATCAAGAAATGAGAAAGAAAAAGATGAAGATACTGTCAAAACAACAGTCACAAAGATGATGATCTTTAAACTCAAAAAGTTATTAATTAATGCAAAGATGTTCTTGACTTTGATGAATGAAATGATGACAAAGATGAAGTAAGATTGATGATGCTTAAGTTATTGAAGCTCTTCATTAATGTTAAAGAATGCTTGAACTCATTGATGAAAGATGAATGATTAAGTTTCATTGAGATTTTGTCAGAAAAAGATGATGACTTGAGTGAAATAATTGACATTGTGTTTCAGACAGTCAATCAATGAAAAATCTTTCATCAAAGAACATTCTTTTTTTTGATAAAATAGATTGTAGTAATTAACAAAGCTATTCATATTTTGCTTCAAAATTTCACGAAAATATAAATGAGTATTTTTTGTCTTGAAAGAATTGTCACAGCAATGATGTAACTTATGTCATCAATCTGCAAAGATGAAAATAATACAAAGATCATTGACTTGATATTGATTCATTAAATTATAAGTTTTCTTATTTATGATGAGTCATGACTTAATATAAATGATCTTGACTTGATGAAAGAAATAATGATCATTGTTCACGTTCATGCACTGTATCAGACTCTGCTTTCATACATTTAATTGATCTTTGTTTTTCTTATACTTAAATATGTCAAAAAGCTTCTTGAATCTAAAAGTGATAAAAACAGCGACAGAGTTTGCAAAAGAATAAACAACAAGAGAAGATTAATTGTTCAAAATTTGTGCAATGATCTGAATTATTATTGCAAGAAACTGAGAATTCAACTTTATATAAATTGAAGAACTGAGAATGATGAATAAAAATAAAATGATAACATCATGTTGTTGAACTTGATTTTGAAGCTTACGCATTACGCGAAAGATCTCAACTGAATTTTCGATCACACTTTGAGTGAATTGTTCAACAACATGCTCATCGTTGATTGAAAAATTGTGAAGTGACTTTATTTGAGTGAAAGAGTAATTAAATGAGATTTCAATGTATGAAAATGTTGCAAAAAGTGTAAATCTTTTATAATGTCAGAAACTGAGTTAAATTAAAGATATTATTAATATAAAAGACTGATATTATTATTACTTTGATAGAATCTAGATACAAGACAATACATTAAATAATGTATAAAATGAAAGACAAAGAGCAAAAAAAAAGAATGAAAATTCAACTTCTATATACATGAATTGAGCAGAATCAAGACTAAACAGTAATTCTATTGACTTAAGATTGCAAAAGTTCATTGTAATGATTGTCTCTTTAACAACACAAAATATAAACAAAGATCAGTATAGTAATAAACTAATTATTAGACTGAAGATTTGAAAATAGCTAAAACAATAGATTGTATTGATTATTACATGAGTTAAGCACGAAGCTTCTATTTAAAAGAATGATCATCATTATATAAATATAAAAGAATCATGTCAAGTCATTTTTGCTCTGAATGATCTTTCTGATCATTCTCAAGCAAGATAAGCAAGATGAGCATCATGCTCATCATGCTCACTGTGATCACTTCTAATTCAAGTGATCAAAGTGATCACTTTAAGACTCTGATTATACAATGATTATTTAATCATTGCTTTTATCTAATTATTTGCAAGAGAGTTTTAACACTAAATTCTCTTTTAAGATTTTTATTTTAAAAATCACTTTTCTTTCATGTTTTTTCATTGCACAACAAAAAACTTTATCTTGCTTTGCAAAGATTTTCTTGAGCATACAAGTTCTGAGCGTGCTGTCATGCATTTTTATGAACATTGCAATCACTTGCAAAAGAAATGTCATGTTGATAATAAATTCAATCATTGCATTGAGTGTGTACATCTTGATTGCAAATGCAATCTTACTTTCTCAATGATGAAGTGAAAAAGAATAAAGACAGAATGCAATCATGTTCTTCATGAATTGCTGAATGCTCACAAGCAGATGCAAAAAATCTTTGCAAGAACTATTCATTTGCAAAATTAATTTATGTTTTTAAAGAATAAAAAATAAATGATGATTGAATAAAAGTTTCAAAACATCATCAAGCTTGAGAAAGAAGAAACAAAAATTAATGAATCATCATTGAATGATCTTCTTTTTGATGTGTCTTTCAAGCAGATTGAGATTTCATTAAACTTTGATTGACTGAGTTTCTCAACTGAAACTGTCACAGAAGCATTTGACAGTTCTTGAGATTTCTTCTTAATTCTTAAGTGTTCTCAATGTGTTCATAATCTTTTCACTTGACTAATCAATGAAACTAATCTTCAATATTCTGTTGATTTAATATATCTTTTACTTCATACTTGACATTCTGACTTTCTAAATTAATTTCTGAAGATTCTGTTTAAATTGATGAATTTAAGTTTGCAGACTTCAAAAGAGAAATATGAAATACTAAGTGTATTTTCATAAATGTTGAAAAATTCAACTTATAGTTAATTAATCTTTTTTCTTCTAGAATTTCAAATGATTTTAGTTTCATGTGATTCAACTTGTTACTTAATCTTTTTATTTTGATATTTCATCTTAATAAATAAACTTTGTTTCTCTTTTTAAAAGTAAATTCTTTATCTTTTTTCTTATTTGCATACAGAATCATGCACTTACTTAGAAATTGAATGTTCTTCAGCAACTTTTTATGCAATAAATGTATTTATTTGATCTGTATTGTAACTTTTTGAGTTATTTGTACAAACTCACACAATTTCTTAAGAGTCTTTAACTTGAACTCATAGTTTGCAAAAAATGATGACATGCTGATTACTTTCGTCGTTGTGCTATTGAAAGTCAACTGTGTTACTGATAGTAGCTGTATTCAATCATTCTGTCTATAGTTGATATAACATCTGAGATACTGTTTCAATGTCTGATTCATTCTTTTCATTTGTTCATTCATTTATGAATGATAAGTTGTAAACAACTTATGATGAATTTCTAGTTAATTCATTAAAAAATTTCAGAATTTTGATATGAAGAGCTTATCTTTATTCAAAACTATCTCATTTGATAATTCATGATTTGCTACAATCATTCTAAGAAATGTGTATGTTAAATCTTCTGTGAATGTTACTTTCTTGTATGACAAGAAGTATTTATACTTGATTAGTCTGTCTGTGATCATCAATATAGAGTCATATGTTGTTCTCATAACTTTTTCTTTTGACTTTAATAGCTTGACTATAAAGTTCAAAGCTATGCTTTTTCATGCACAATCTGATGTGCTGAAGCTTTTCAAAAGTTCATAAAGTCTGTGTTGACTATGCTTCGTTCAAATGCATATGTTGCACTTTTTAATGATATTCTCTATTTGCTTTCTCATTTTAAAGAAGTAGTAAATTCTAGATATTCTTTCAATGATTTTATTTGAATTCTGATGTTCATGTATCATTGATTTATGATAATCACTTATTATTTCTTGTCTGCATTTTGTTGAAACATAAATGAAATCTTGAAATGTTAGTATTTCGTTGATTATTTCAAAGTTCGCGTTGTCAACGATATTCTTTATAATATTTTATGCAACTGAGTTCTTTGCTAACTATAGCTTTATTCGTTTTTCAAGATCTCGATTGTAAATTCATAATGTAGCTGCATTTTGTTTATTATAGACAATGAAATCATTCTGATTCTATTGTAAGATAGTTTGATTTATCTGTGATCTATCTATCATGTGATCTGCTTTTCTACTCAAGACATCAATCTTTAAGTTTTTAAATCTTTTTCAATATTGAATGTTGAAGTTGTATGATGACAATTTCTTCGATCATTTGATCTGTCTTCGATTCAAAACTTTCGTGATCATGAAGTATAATAAATTCTTATGATTTGTATATACTTGAATTTGATGTTTAGATTCTTTCAAATACACTCTTCATTGTTTGAAAGAGTCAACAATAGCTAGTAACTTCTTATCATGTATTTCATAGTTCAATTCAGCAACTGTAAGCTTACAATTGTAATAAGCAATAAAGTGCAGATGTCTTTTATCATTTGATTGATTGATACATGTTTTAATAGCTTCATCTGACGCGTTCATCTTGAGCATAATAGATTTTTCTGATTCAAACATGATCAGTATTGATTGAAAGATGAACAATTTCTTCAACTTCTTGAAAGCTTCTTCTGCTTTTTCAGTTCACATGAATGATGTATTCTTCTTTGTAAAATTCGTAAGTGACAAGATGATTCTGAAGTATTTCTTTATAAAGCATCTATAAAAGTTCGCGAATTCTAAGAAGAATTGAACTTCAATCTTTGACTTTGATGTTAATCAAGTTGTAAGAGCTTCTATCTTCTTTAAGTTCATTCTTAAACTTTGAGATGTGACTATGAATCTCAAAAATTGTACACTTTGTACATGAAATTCACTTTTTTCTGACTTAATGCACAGATCAACTTTCTTTAAAGTCTGTAAAATCTTCTTAACATGTTGCACATGTTCTTTCTTCGTCTTCAAGTATACTAGTATATTGTTCAAATATACTATGATGAATTGATTCAGATAATGTTATAGCATATTATTCACAAATGTTTGAAACATGATTGAAGCATTGATTAAATCAAAAGACATGATCAAATACTTGTAATGTTTTAGTTGAGTGTAAAAGACTGTCTTTCACTCATCTTTTTCTTTAATTTGTATTTGATTGAATGCTTCAAGTATATTGAATTTCATAAATCACTGTGCTCTCTGAAGTCTGTTCTGCAGTTCAGATATGAGCAATAGCAAATAACTGTTTTTAATCGTGATGTTATTCAGTGCTTTGTAATCAACACATAGTTTTAAGCTTTCATTTAATTTTGAAATAAACAGAATTAAGTATTTTGCTGATGATTGCAATTCTTTAATGAATTCTTTTTGCATGTTCTTTTTCAGATATTGTCACAAAGCGTCAAGCTTTTCTATCAACAATGAGTAAATGAACTGTTTCATAAGTTTCTTATCATCTATGAGCTTAATCTCATGATTTCATGATTAATGTTTGAGTAGTGTCTCTTGATCACTTTCTTTCTCAAACAGAATCTTATATTTCTGATATTCTTTAGAAATTTCAATGATAGTGAGATTACTTTTAATCTTTCTGCTTCATAACATCTGTGCATTTGAGCTGTTCTTCAGCTCGCTGCGCATATTGTTCACTGTTATTACGAAGATTTTTACATTCTTTGATGACTTCAATATCAAGTGCAATCGCGTTGTTTTTATATGAAGAAAAGTGATTGTTTCATTGACTCAATCTATCATTGAATTGATCATATGAAGTCATGATATGTCTAAAACTATATTGCTGTCTGACTGCTTCATAACATCTAAATGCAACTTTTTTCAATGATGTTCGAGTCTCAAATGAATGAGTTAAGTCTTTTGATCTATCAGTTCATTATTATACTTCATGAGTATTTCATTAAAGTTTTGCAGATTGTAAGATTCTTTCTTCTTCTGCAAAGATATTTGCGCTTTTCTAGCAAATTCTGAGAATATATAGTTCTTCATATAATCACTGTCAATGAATAAACATGCTGTATGATCGTTGATCTTGACTCAGACTCATAACTGCGTCAAGTCATTAATGAAGATAAATATGCTTTTGATTTTCAACTCTTAACTAGACTTTTTTAATGATCTGTTGATCAAAAAGTCTTCTAGTTTTTTGAACTAAAAGCTCACTTCTCAAGTACTTGTTCTATGTACTGAAATTAATTTAAATTGACTTTCTTCTATGAATATTTCTTTGAATCACACAGATCAAATCTCTCTTTGATGACTTCTGTCATCTGTCTAAGTTCTCTGAATATATAATTTTCATCAAGAAGTACATATTCTTCTTGCTTGATAAACTTGACTTTTGTGAGTGACTTCTTCATAACTATGTCATGATATCAAATGTTCTTACACAATGTGATTGACTCATCTTGAATTACATTATAAATAGCTTGATGTATTTCATTCTTGATCTGTTACATACACTGTGAAAAATCTTTCTCTTTTTGTCTAAAGAAAGTGTACAATTCATTGTACATGCTTATAAAGCTTGCTTGATTTGTAAGCTTTTTAAAATCTTTCTTTACTTCAAGATTATCTTCTTCTTCTTTGAAAGCATCTTCTGTCGCGATAATGAATGCTCGTAGAGTTTCACTAAGTCGATTTTCTTTCTCGACTGCTTAATGAATAGCTTCTTTCGTGCTGTTCAATTTATTCAAGTCATATTCTTCGTTATCAAGAATCTCTGATTTCATGATCATAATGAACGAACTTTCGTCACTTTTCTCATCATGCACTTTCAACTGATGATGAGTTGCTGCGTAGAAATAATTCTTTCATGAAAGTTTCAAGTATCATTCAGAATCTTTCTTATCACTCAGATGAATGCAACAGTTGTCTTCATAATATGCTGTTCATGACAACACTTGATGCTTGTCTTTCTGATTTTCTTTCGTTGTTGCAAAAAATTTATTTTGTTTATCATAAAGCTTTGACTTGTTTTTGTACTTGTTTTAAGTACAATCTCTAAAGAAATGATCTAGCTTTTTGCATGTGTAACATGCTTTGCTTTACTGAACTGTTTTATCATGTGCATTCATCAATATCTTTCAAATTGCATTTAACTTCATAAATTGAGAATTGTAATAAGATTGTTTCTTCTTTTTCTTGCTTCATGCAACTGAGACATAAACAATCTTGTTCTTCTTTTCAAGTCTTCGCTCGTACTGTTGATTATTCAGCACGATTGTCTTGCTAATCATAGTGTGCAAAGTTGCAAGTTTATTCGTATGAGTTATCTTATTCTTTATCACATTCTTCAGTTCTTTATAAAACTGTGCTGTAAAAGTCAAGTCATCTCATTCAATCTTTGCTGCAATTAACTGAAAAGCAGCGATGTACTTGAATGCTGATTCTGATTGCTTAATATCATACAGCTGTCGTTAGATGATTCATTTTGCATTTATGTCTTCATACATTCTTCGTATTGCTTACTTAAAGTTAAAAAAGTCTTCAAAGACTCTGTTAATCTTCTCTTCTTGATCTTCTGACTTATTCTTCAAGTGATTTCTTATCAATGATTTAAATCATTTGAAAACATCTTTTCTGAAGTATGAGAATGCAAACAATATCTTGTCATGAGATGAACTTAGTTTCTTGTGTGCTCTGACATAGACGTTCACTTGTATAAGAAAAGCATCAAGCTCGTTTCTATCTTCATAGTACAAATTCAATGTCAATATCTTAATTAATAACTTGCTATTCAAGAATGCAGTGATGTTTGCTGATGTGATTTGTTCTGAGAATGACATAATAATCATGATAAGATGATGCTCTGATATCTTGTGAAAGAGTGATGCTCAAAGTGTAATAATTATTTCTTTAACAACACAAGATATAAACAAAAATCAGTATAGTAACAAACTAATTACTAGACTGAAGATTTAAAAATAGTTAAGACAATAAACTGTATTGACTATTACATGAGTTGAGCATGAAGCTTCTATCTAAGAGAATGATTATCGTTATATAAATATAAAAGAATCATGTCAAGTCATCTCTGCTCTGAATGATCTCTTTGATCATTCTTGAGCAAGATGAGCAAGATGAGCATCATGCTTATCATGCTCACTATGATCACTTCTGATTCAAGCAATCAGAGTGATCACTTCAAGACTCTGATTATACAATGATTATTTAATCATTGCTTTTATCTAATCATTTGCAAGAGAGTTTTAACATTCATGCACACGACTGAGATGATTAAAACAGAATTGCTGAGACTAAATTAAGATGATGATGACTAAATTGATGACTTAATTCATTGAATTGCAAAATAGATTCAATGAATCGAAATTATTTAAAATATTAATGATTTATGTTTTAAATTGAGTTGATGATCTGACATCATGACATAAGTATATAAAGAAGAGTTCACTTTTGTATTTCATAATTTAGTGTTAACTTTCTATATGAATAAATATTACTAAGTTACTATCAAATTTGATCATATTATCTACGCGCATTTCTTGAGCTACTCACAATTTTAACACTCTACTTTATTGCAAAGATGATAGTTTGTACAATTCAAAAAAAATCGTTGACTTAAACAGCAATTCTTCGAATATGATACTCAATCTTCATAGCAAATCTTAATCTTTTTTCATTCTCAAAGCTTCTGCATCTCTGACTTAAGCGATCATCATCACTGACATCATAAACATACTCTTTAAGCATCATGATCAAGATATAACTCTTCTTGATGTTATGATTTCACTTCTTGAAAGCAATATTTGCATGTCTTTCAAAAGCGTTGTCTCGTTTACTCTCATTATCTTCACAAAGCTTGCATTCGCTTTGCTTGATTAAATTTCTTGCAACAATAAAGAGAAGTCTCAATTGAACTTGATGAAGAGTCTTGTACAATGTTAAGCGATCATCATTGATATCATGATCTCATCGACTTAATCATCTTTTGATTTCACAAGCATTAGTTTGAAGAATTTATTAAAGACTTGTTGTCATGTGAGATTAAATGAAAACATCAGAAGTGCTTACGTTGATGTAGAAAGAGAAAAAAGACAGCGCATGCTGCTTCAAACAAGAATGAAAGTCGTTGAGCATGAATTCTCATTTATCACTCTCAACGAAATTTAAAGCATTATCAACAATGTAAAAGTTTTGCAAAGATAACAGAATTATTTGAAGATGTGCGCTTGATGCAAAATGTTGTTCATTGAAAACATCATTCTGTTAAAAGATCTGAATTGAGTGTCTTGCATGTCAAACTTTGATTACTTTTTAACATGACAAAGTTGTGCATTTAATCACTTTGAATTGAAGTTTCGCAAAAGAGTTGTCGCTAAAATCATAAAGAATTCTTTCATTGATGATGATTCTTTTAAGAAGAGAACAATCATCTTTAAGATCATTCTTTTGAATAAGTTCTCAAAAGAGAAGAAATTTAAATTCATCATTTACAAGAATCTGAAGTTGTTTCTCAGAAAACTAAAGTTGAACTTCATCAAGATGAACTACATCAAAGACAATAACAAGCTTGATTACATCACAAAATATGTAAAGATCATGATGATGCACTATCTTCAACAGATCAAGAAGACTGTTGAGAAGAGAGATCATAGAATCACATGAGTGAAGTTTCTTGAAACTCTTCAGCAATGCTTGCTTGATGCAAAGTCACTTCAGAATTGAGCAAATGATTTATGAAATATCATTATAAAAAGAAGCGATCAAACATGCGTGTTGTTCTTTCTGAAACTCAATAAGACACATTTTCAAAATCATGTTAAAATCATGAAGTCTGAGAAAGTGCTATTGTTCAGATTTCTGAATGAGTTACTTTTCTTGAACAAGATCAAGCTAATTATACTAACTTTCGCTCAACGAAGCAAGATGTTCTGTTGATAATTGATGAAGTACATCGACATGCAGCATGCTTCAAACTATGCTCAGCAAAGTTGACAGTTGAAAACGAACTCATCTTTTGAAAATTAATCACACAAGAAGAGTTTGCAGAGTTTCTTGCAAAGAATTAATAATTGAGAAAAAGAAGAATACTTTGATGATCAGCAAGAGCAATGAGAATCAGAACTGAGAAAAACAGTCTTTCGAAAGAAAAAATATTGCAGAGTCAGTGAGAAAACGTGCGTCAGATGCAAATCTAAAGATCACGCAAAGTTGAATTGTTCAAACTCATGATTTATCTTTTTGAAAGCTTTCTTTTCAGAAGCTTCTTCTGCTTCTAACAACATTCTCATTATCAACGTTTTGAAAAAAGACTTAGTTCATTAAATTTCTCTCATCTATTGATTGCTTAAGAAAAGAGAGTAACTGAAAAGTATGAAACTCAATGAATCAACTCAATCAGTCAACTGTCTGTTGAACTAAACGCGTTGACAATGTTGAAGAACTTGAACTCAGTCACAACATCATTCACTCTCATAGTCAAGATCAAGTCAGAATGTCTTGATCTTCTTGAAACTCAAATCATGATGAACATTGAGTGTATGTTAAACGTGATTCATCACAGTCTTGTGAAACGTTTAAATAAGATCGAGAATATTCATTCTTGAAAGTTCATGAAAATTTTCTTTAATGATAAATCAATGCAACTACATGAAACAATACTGCTTGATCTGAACATTCAAAACTTCAATGAAAGTAATTTATGCATCTTGAAAATCTTTATCATTATTAAATATATCTCAAAGAATCTCATGTTAAATCTTTCATTCTTTGAGAAGTACAATCTCATTCATGAGTTTGCTCATTAATGCTTATGCTGAAGAATCTTGTGTGCTCAGAATGAAAGAAAGAAACTATCTCATTGAAGAACAGTTTCAAAATCATCTTACACAATGTTCAATGAAGCAAGATTTATGTCAAGTCTTTTTGCATGTAATATTCATCAATTTAACTTCATGAGAAAAGTCATTCTTAAGTTCTTTCATTAACGTAATCATCAGAAGAAATGAGAAGTTTTAAGCGCTTGATTGACTCAGAATCTCAAGCAACAAAGCATCACAATATACATTTGATCGCTTTTAAATACTTTGTACGACTTTTTGAATCTTTCAGTGACAGAAGAAAACTTTCGACTCACACAGATTGAGAATATGATAGTTGATCAATTCTTAAATGTTTCAAAAGAATTTACGAATTTCACGAATTTCTTCACTTAAAAAGTCAAAGTTCTTTTAACTCATGAGTCTCATGATCATTCTATTTGCATCGAGAAGAGTTGTATTGCTCTCTGAGACTCTTTGTACAATCTTTTCACAGTTGAACTTATTGCACAAAAGATGTATATCAAGAAACAGCTTCAAGCAAACATGATATGATACTTCATTTCTTCAACTGAGATGCTCATGCTCTTTACATCTAAAAAAGATGAAACGCTGCAATCGTGCATTGATTATCAAAAGCTCAACGTAATCATTCTTAAGAATAAATGTTCTTTTTTGCTGATCAATGAAGCTTTCAATCATTTTGCAAACGTCAAGTGATTTATCAAGCTTGACATCAAGAACGCGTTCAACAAACTTTGCATACAAAAAAAAGATGAATGAAAGACAACATTTTGTACAAGATTTGATTTATACAAGTATCTTGTGATGCTATTTGATCTCATCAATGCATCGACTTTCTTTCAAATCTATATGAATCAGACTCTGTTTGAATTTCTTAACATCATCTGTTTTATTTATCTGAATGACATTCTGATATTCAGCAAAACTCGCGAGTAACATGTTCATTACATATGACAAATTCTTGACAAACTGCAGATTCTAAAGCTCTACATCAAGCTCTTCAAATGCAAATTCTTCAAGAAAAAGCTATTTTTTCTAAAATATAAAGTAGAAAAAAGAGAAATTTTAATGAAGAAGAATCAAGTGCAAATCATTCAAGATTAATCATAATTGAGAATGATGAAAGAGATTCAAACGTTTCTTGACTTTGTCAACTTTTATTGTTGATTCATAAAGAACTATTCAAGAATAGCATCATTTCTGATTAATCATCTTGAAATGAATCTCTTTTCTAACGTAAAAAAGAGATGAATTCTCAAAAAACAGATGAAGTGAATTGAGCTCATCGACAATGCTTGAAACACTTTTCAGAAACTGAAAGTCATTTTTGCTCAAAATGTTGTTCTTCAGCACTTCAATTTTGCGAAAGTCATAAGATTGAAGATGAATGTTTCTGAATTTGCAAAGAGAATAATAATGTCTCAACAAATAGATATCACACTTGAGAATCTACATTAACATTCAGTAGTCATCTGATCGAGAAAGTGACAATTGATTGAACGAAACTATGATGCACATGATCAGAAAATGCTGATGATCATCAAAAGCATGAATTATTGAAGACATTATTTAAAAGAAACTTGACATGAAATAAAGATAATTAATGATCATGCAAATCTTTGACACTTCATGACAACAATCAAGCTCTTTTGCAGACAGATGAAGTAAGTCAACAGATTTACTGTGTACAACTTCAAGATCTTCTATCAAAAGAAAGTGAGCAACTCTGTCAATAACTCGTTAAGAAGACTCAACTATGAGAAAGATATTGACACAGTGTTGTGAGACAAAGTCTCATTTCTCAATGACTCATGAAACAGTATTGATTTGATTGCATCTTCAGAATTCATGAGAATATAGACTATCATTCATAGAAGTTTCTTGAGCAAAGCTATTGAGTTGCATCTTCAGAGTTCATGAGAACATTAACTATCATTCATAGAGATTTCTCGAGCAAAGCTATTGAGTTGCATCTTCAGAATTCATGAGAACATTGACTACTATTAATAGAGATTTCTCGAGCATGACTCAGTTGCATCTTCAGAGTTCATGAGAATATTGACTATCATTTATAGAGATTTTTCGAGCGAAGTTTTCTTCTTCATCTTTTTACTCATCTTTTCACCTCTTTTCTAGACGAAAGCATCTACATAGAGACAAATCTATTTATCTATCTATCTATTTATTTATTTAATCATCTGTATCTAATCTATCTTCTAGATCTATTTATCTACTAGATTGATCATTGCATGTGTTCATGCTCACTTTGTTGATTTCGAAGCTTTCTATATTGCATCTTTATTCTATCTTTTGACATTGAAGCTCAACGTGAGAATATCATTTTCATGATATTGAGTAAAGCAGTAATGAAACAACAGAAAGCAACATGTTCATCTCTGCAACAATGAATGCATTGATGAACAGCTTGAACGAGCTGAATATGAACGCATTGATCAGCTTAAGTCAGCTGATAATCTTTTCTTTGAAGACTAGAAAACAGCTGCTGCAGACGTTTGATTTGAAAGATTAACATATTGCTTAAACATTGAGACTTATGCTTGAAAAGTGAAAGAAAAAATCAAAGAAGCAGAGAACTCAACTATATAAGCATATACAGACTATGTGTGTTGAAGCTGAAGAGAACGAAGCTCAAGCTCAGAAAAAGCTGAATCAAGAGAAAATTCAGACTCAAAAGAAAACTCGAGCTAAAGAGATAACTTAAGAAGAAACGAAGCATTTGAAGCTATTCAATGACGATGATGATTTGAACAAAATACATAGAATGTATAAGCGAGAAATGACTCGTCAACAGATCATAAAGCTTGTTTGATTTGAATGATTTAATTCAACTTCATCTGCTTCGACTGTTTCTTAAGAATTTATTTCGTTATCAGCTCGAAAGTCTATTGTTTCTTTCGCTCAATCTTCATCTAGATTCTTGACTTCGTCATCTGCAAGCTCGTCTCTTCGCTCGTCATCTGCTCGAGATTTGCAGTGATTCTTCACTCAAATCACTTCTCTTTTCTCAATCTCTTCGATTCTCACTTCAGTCTTTGTCTCATCTGCTTGATCATCTGCTCGAGATGCTAGAAATTTACATCGAAAACTCAAGCAAAAGCTCACTGTTTCTCTCTCTCGTTCTTCGTCTAGATTTTCAACTTCGTCTACAAGCTCATTCTTTTGCTCGTCATCTGCTCAAAATTTGCAGCGATTCTATGTTCAAATTGCTTCTCTTTTTTCAGTCTCTTTGATTTTCTCTTCAATTTTCTTGACTATCTCATTTACTTGATCGTCTGCTCGAGATGCTAGAAATTTACATCAAAAACTCATGCAAAAGCTCTCTGTTTTTTCGTCACGTTTCTCGTCATCTCATGACTCATTTCGTAGCTCATCTCGCTACTCATCTGCTCGAAATTCTCGTCGAATGCTCATCAGAAATGTTTCTGTATTCTTGTTTAGATCATCTGCTTGAACTCTCTCTTATGATTCATTCTCTATTCTCTTATCTTGTGACTCACCTGCAAGAATCTTCTCTAGTGACTCGCTTTGAAGCTCATCTCATGACTCATTTATTAAGTCGTGTTTATTCGTGAAGAATTTATACATCATGTTTCATAGACTCAGCAAGAAAGAACATGCATCGCAGAGTCAAAGACAACGTGTTTTTTCTGAGATCACATACTCGATTTCGCTCTTTATCTCTGTTTCATCATCACGTTCTTTAAAGAGATTTCTTCAAAGATTAAAGATGAAACTATCTTTCTGAATTCAATAAATTCAGTCAATCAGAATTTCACAGACTCAGATCTGTCAAATGCAAAGATCATGTGTTCAAATTCTAGCATTGCTCGATTTTATTTTCATTTTTGATATATAAGAAATAAGAAATAAGAAAGAAGAAAGAAAATGATTTTGTAAGAAAGAAAATGATTTTGTAAGAAACAAAATAGTTTCGTAAGAAAAATAAGAAAATAAGAAAGAAATAAGAAAATAAGAAATTGTACAGTTGAATATTCAGTGACAGAGTAGATTCTACTATCTCGTAAGATCATGCAACTATCTAAAACATCTTGTTGCTCTCATATAGCTCATCATTCAATCGTACAGTCGAATATTCAGTGACAGAGTAGCTCATCTACTATCTTGTAAGATCATGCAACTATTTCATACATCTTGTCACTCTCATATATCTCATCGCTCTCAATTTCTCGTCGATTTAGTGATTACTATTTCATCAGATTGAAGCTTGCTCTAATCATTATACGATGAACTCACTAACGTTCACTGTGTATTGATTAGAATTAGATCTTGATAACTCTATTCATTTTCATCATGTTCAAAGCTTCGCTCTAGAAATTATTGCTCTCTAGCTATCAATCTACTAGCTAGTCATGTTCAAAGCTTCGCTCTTGCATCAGAAAATATCACTCTCTAGCTATTAATCTACTAGCTAGTTATGTTCAAAGCTTCATCTTCGCATCAGAAAATATCGTTCTCTAGCTATCAATCTACTGACTAGTCATATATTTCATCTTCGTTCTTGAATACTTCGTCATTTAGCTATCATTCTACTAGCTATTCAACATATTCGCTTCTTGTAACTTCACTCGAATTACATCTGTGACTTTGACCTTCGTCATTCGCTTTTCGCTTTCGCCTCGCTAGTATTATAGAAGAATCACATTGATGCTTAAGAGACGAGCATTAAATGAGTGAGAAAAGAATGTCGTGAAGCGAAGTCTCATCTTTCGATGACTCATGAAACAGCATTGATTCGATCGCATCTTCAGAATTCATAAGAATATAGACTATCATTCATAGAAGTTTCTTGAGCAAAGCTATTGAATCACATCTTCAGAGTTCATGAGAACATTGACTATCATTCATAGAGATTTCTCAAGCAGAGCTATTGAGTCACATCTTCAGAATTCATGAGAACATTGACTACTATTAATAGAGATTTCTTGAGCATGACTCAGTTGCATCTTCAGAATTCATGAGAATATTGACTATCATTTATAGAGATTTCTCAAGCGAAGTTTTCTTCTTCATCTTTTTACTCATCTTTTCACCTCTTTTCTAGACGAAAGCATCTACATAGAGACAGATCTATCTATCTATCTATCTATTTATCTATCTAGTCATCTGTATCTAGTCTATCTTCTAAATCTATCTATCTACTAGATCAATCATTGCATATATTCATGCTCACTCTGTTGATTTTGAAGCTCTTTATATTGCATCTCTATTTTATTTCTTGACAACAGATGAGAGAAAGTTCACTCGTGATTTAACATACATGAGAAAACTCTTGAAGAATCTCTCAAGTCAGTCAGCATCAATGCTCATCATCTTCACTCAACAGTTCAAGACTCTGAGCATCAAGAATTATGAGAAAATAGTCATCAGATCATTCGAAAAGATTATTAACTTATCAGCATTTGCAAGAAGAATCAAAGAAGTTTCTCAAACTTTGAAGAAACTCTCAACTGCTGATGAAAAGTCTCAATGATGATTTCAAAATATTATTATTTCTCATCAGAAGAACATTTGTTCTTGCAAGAACAGTGAGTCAACATTTACTACTGTCACTGAAACTAAAGAAAATGTTTGCTTTTGCAAAAACATTGAGTCAAGATTTACTACTGTCATTGAAACTAGAAGAGATGTCTGTTCTTGCAAAAACATTGAGTCAAGATTTACTACTGTCACTGAGATTAAAAAAGATGTTTGTTTTCACAAGAACATCAAGTTAATGTTTATCACTGTTGCTGAGACTGAGAGAAACGTCACTCAAATGAAGTGAAAACGCAGAAGAGCAAATTCTTCTGCTGAAGAAAGTGAATGTTTGATCATGAATCAGAGCGAAAGTTCAACTATGTGTCATTTCGCTGACGAAAGCGAATGTTTGATCATGAGTCAGAGCAAAGTTTCAACTATGTATCATTCTGCTGAAGAAAGTAAATGTTTGATCATGAGTCAAAGCAGAGTTTCAACTATGCGTTGTTCTGTCAAGAAGAATGAATGTTTGATTATGAGTCAGAACAAAGTTTCAACTATGTGTTGTTCTGTTGAGAAGAGCGAATGTTTGATCATGAGTCAGAACAGAGATTCAACTATGCGTCGTTCTGTCGAGAAGAGCAAATGTTTGATCATGAGTCAAAGCAAAGATTCAATCATGTGTTGTTTTGCTGAGAAAAGTGAATGTTTGATCATGAGTCAAAGCAAAGATTCAACTATGCATCATTCTGCTGAAGAAAAGAAAGCTTTAATCATGAGAAAGAAAGTGAATACATCAGAGAATCATTTCGTTGCGATTCAAAATAATTCAGATGAGACAAATGATGCAGTCTTGAAGTCTATAAAAATTCATAAACACTTTAATTCATTGATATAAAATGATGTTTTGATCTTAAGCTTTATCAACTTTGCAAGCTACTTTTTTAAGAATCTGACTCAACTAATTTGTAAACAGCAGAAAATGAATCATTTCATCATCACAGTATGAGAATTAATGAAAAAGAAAAACTTAAGCACACATGATACTGAGATTGACTTCAGCGTCTTCAGAGTCAACTGATCAAAGAAAATTACAGATGACATTATAATATTTCAAGAATTCATTTATGTCTTTGTACAAAATGAATTTAGAGCAAAGATTATGAAATAACATCATGACAGCTTTCTTGCAAAACATCTCAACTCTCAATGATGTTTAAAGCTTGTTTGATGAATCTTCAACTGATTGTTCGCAAATAAGAATATTAAGAAATACTGCAGAATTTATAAATCATGTCAGCAACATAAGACATTACATCACAGAATTTGAGAGCTTCTGAATAGTTTGCTCATTTCTTGAAAAGTATGAGAAAGCATTATCATGAACTTTATCATTGATCTTTTTGACAGCACAAGTGTCTCAGACATCTTCTACGACAGCATTATGATTGTAGTTGATCGTCTTTTCAAGATGATGCACTACATTTCTACTTGAAAGACAATGATTGTTTTCAATCTGATCAATCTCTTTCTTAACACAGTAGTTCAATATTACGAAACTTCTGATGATATAATCTCTGACAAAGATTTCGTATTTACATCATACTTTTGAACATTACTGTGCTATCATCTTCTGATCAAGTGAAAACTTAGCATCATGTTTCATTCTTGCATCAATGATCAAATCGAGAAACAAAATCAAACTCTCAAAACTTATCTTCAAGTATATTGCAATGATGTTCAAAATGATTGAGTTCATCTTCTTGTTATGATCGAGTTCTTCTACAATAACAATGTTCACATCACAACATCAATAACATCATTCTTTGCAATCACAGAAAGACACTTGAGAATGAAGTTCAGCGTCAAAAGTCACTCAAAGAAATCAGAGTCAGTCATGAACTATGTAATGAAAATAAAAAGATTGCATGAGAATCTTTGCTACAGACTTGCAGAGACAAACGTCGACTACGCGACTCAGCATGACAAAAGACACTTTGTTAAAACATATCTTGTTGATCGATTAATGTAATTAAATGTTAAGAATATTCAAATTAAGAAGTCTTTCAAGAAACTTGAAGTCAGAAAATACAAATCATATAGAATTCTGAAGCATCTGAGCAGACAAGTCTATCATCTGAAACTGTCTTCAAAGACGCGCATACACTCAATATTCAATGTCAGCTTGCTGAAATCTTTCTGCTCAAGAAAGAAAAAATCAAATGAGTTGCTCATAAAAGATCTTGAGCTAGAGAAAGAAGTACATGATAGTTGAGAGATCAACGACATACTGAATAGTTGCATGCAGAACAATCAGTTGCAATATCTGCTTAGCTGAAAGAACTTTGAAGCTTCAGAAAATATCTGAGAATCATTAAACTGTCTTGACAACTGCAAGACTTTATTGAGATTCTTTCATTGCAGACATCTCATCAAGTTTGAAAGCAAGTCGTTAACATCATCATGAAAGATTCAAAGTATGCATAAATTGAAGTAAAAGAATTGATAGCTATTTAACTATCACTAACAAAAAAAAAGAAAAGAAAAGAAATTCAACAAGACTTTCTCACTCATTCATTCTCATCAATACTCATCTCAACAGTCTAAAAAGCTGTTAGCAAGTGCATAAATTAATACATGAATAGTTCACAAGTTTCATATGATAGATGTATCACTCAGTTCTCACTTTCTTTGAAATTTAAGAGTTGATGATAGTAAACTTTTGCATCTATTAATCAGACTGCACAAAACATGCACAAGCTATCGTATTGACAGAATGAATAAGATAAGAAGTTCATATCAAAGCTCACTGTGTTTTTCATCTCTTCAATGATAGATTACGTGATCAACGTCAAAAATGAGAGAAAAGAAGAAGTCATCAACAGAAATGAATCAGATGAGAATGAAATATTTTTCATCTCTTCAATGATAAACTGCGTGATCGACGTTGAAAATGAGAGAAGAGAAGAAGTCATTGACAGAAATGAATCAGACGAAAGCGAGAGCAGAGAGATATGAGAGAGCAAAGAGAACAAGAACGAAGATGACATCACAGAAAAGCATGTTTCAATTACGACAGAGACATTCTGATCTTTCAAACGCATCGCAAGAAGAATCAGAGCAGTCTGAGTCTGAGCAATCAAGATGAGTTGAAAAGTGTCATACTTCTCGACTTGTCTTTGCAACTCTTCAATAACTTTCTTCTGTCTTATGATTCAACATAAAAGATCATCAATGCAAATCTCTTGTTTGACAATTAACTTTTGCATCTCTCTGCAATTAATAATGATGTTTTCAACATCTTTCTTCATCTTGCTTATATTGTTTCTGTTGATTTCTACATTTAAAACGAGAGAACGCAGCTTCTTTTTAACATAATTTTCAATTTCAAGAAACATCTGACTCTGATTTGAGTCAAGAGAAAGATCACAAGAAGCAATTTTCATTCTTTCAATCACAGATAGATCAGACGTAATCTCAACAAGAGAAGAGTTTAAGCAAGAAGTGCTCAGACGAGATGAAGAAATGCTCAAGCGAGATAAAGAAGTATTCAAATGATGCGAAAAAGTGCTTGATTCAGATGAAGAGAAAGCAAAGCTGATCAAAATTAGCATCAAGTTGCTCTTGAATGCTCTAAAAAAGCATCAATGAATCATCAAATTTTCACATCTTGAAGCTATTGAAAATTATACTTACGACTCATACTTGCAATTTGTCTCAATAACGATGCATAGTGCGCATTTCTTGAAATTCTTTTCAATAAAAAACTTTATTTTGATGCAGTTTACATTTCTTTTCACGCACTTTTTACATCTATTCAAGAGTTGTGTCACAATTTCTTTGCTGTGCACATTTAAAGCTGTTTTGTGATGCTGAGTTAATGACGTGAGATTTCTCATGTAGAGAGAAAGAGAGACAAATTTCTGATCAGAAATGACATGAGAATGAGAGAATTAAACGTGAGCAGCAAATACAACAAGTGCGCTGACGCAAGACGAAAAATCAATAGCGAAGAAAGCAAGCAGATGTGATGCAAGTACATTTCATGTTTTAAGAAAGAGATACGATGAAGAATTGCATCACTCACTTCTTTTAAACTTCTTCATCTTCATTCAAAATATCATCAACTCATCATCATTAAATTAAGAAGCTGATTCATACTTACTATGATCATGATACTTGAAGAAATTGTACATAACTACTCTACAGAATGAATAAAAAATTAAGTAAAATAATGAAATGAAGATTGAATGCAAGAACGAAAGTTGAAGAAGAAAGAAAGCTGAAGATCACGCAGAAGATAAAAAAGATGAGTTGACAAAAATTCACTACTTCACAACAAATAAACATAAACATCAATGATCATCATTCTCGCGCTAGTCATAACAAACAACAAAAGCATCGCTCTTCTGTTCACTGTTTACTTCTACTATCTGATACTATCTTCTGCTCGTTGTCTGCTTCTACTATCAAGTATTATCTATAGAAGAAAAGCTTCAAATTGAGCAAATCTCGACTTTTGCTACAATTGTTATCATGAGAATTTAAGTCTAGTCAATGTGCATGTGCTAATGAAAGAAAGCATCAAGATCATGACAATACACTGCATAACTACATAAAACATCTGCAAAGCAACAGTTGAAGTATAATGAAACAACGAGATAATTGTCAGAATTCAAATCTATGAGAATTAGAAAATAGACATGAATGCTACTGCTGATCATTTAAAGATTCTACATGAGTTGCAAAGAATGCTCAGTCTACGTTTACAAGAATCAGAGATTAAAAAATATACTATCATTAAAATCTAGATCAAACATGAATGCTACTGCTGATTGTTTAAAGATCTTACATGAGTCACAGAGAATACTTAGTCTACGTCTATGAGAATCAGAAGTTAAAGAATATGCTATCATCAGAATTTAAATCTATGAGAATCAAGAGAATAAACATAAATGCTACTGTTGACTCTTTAGAAATTCAATGCTTGCAACTCAAAGAATAAAACAATGCTCATGCGTTATTGAAAGAGAATCTCAAGAACACAATTATGCACAGCGAACTCTGATGTCATGCATCACATAACATCATCGCTTTTCTGCTTGCAATCGTTCACAATTCAACAACGAGAACGTTGTTATTAAAAGAGAAAATAATTGTCAGAACTCAGATCTATGAAAGTCAAAGCTCTTCAGAAAATAAAGAACAGACACAAGAATTATTCTTCAACACTATCATCAATTTCTCAGACAAGAATCTAAGTCTATGAGAATCTTTATCATTGATTCTTAGAGTTTCTGAGTCTATCAAGAGTTCAAGTCACATACAATTCTTAATGTTTCATTGATGATAAAAGTTCAAGTCACATACAATCTTCAAGAAATCTTGCATGAGTTGCATGTAATCTCATTTGTCTCATCAACGATGCTTAAGCTTAGTTTTCTGAGTATATAAAGAAGAGTTCACTTCTGTATTTTATAATCTAGTGTTAACTTTTTATATGAATAAATATTACTAAGCTACTATCAAATTTGATCATATTATCTATGCGCATATTCTCTAGTGTGACTGCACATTTCTCAAGCTACTCACACTTATGTTGTACAAAGCGAAGACTGAGAATTGAGCATCTTCTTTAAAATGTATGACATGATTATGAGCTTAATGCAAAGACAAGATATTGAAGTTTTTCTTGAAGAAAACGTTTAAAACCTTGAAATATTTGAATGATAGAATTGTGACTGAATTGACGTTTTTACTTTATTGATAAACTTCAAGATCTTCTTGTGTCATGAATGCAGTCAAATGAAATTTCTTTTTCATTTAATGAAGATTCAAATGATGATTCTTATCATACATACTGTCTTGAAAGCAAGATGAGAACTGAGCAAGAGTTGAACTGTTCTTTGAATAAACAGTCAAAGTTATGTGACGCGATTTTGACTCATCAGAATCTAAACTAGAAGATGAGATTGATTCAAGATTTAAGAAAACATTGATTTTCTTTAAAATGATGTTGAACATTTTAATGTTTTTGACATGAGCAGCATGATCAAAGCTTTAAGCTCTCAACTTAACTATGTCAAATTGTATAAAAGATTGATTGAATTGATTTGCTTGAAAGACAACAAAAGTTCTAAAGAGAAAAGAATTTCAACACTTAATTTTTAATGAGTATTCTTTTTGAATGACTTGAAGAATATAACTAGAAGTTTCTTGTTTCAAATGAAAGACAAGATTGAATAAGATTTGTTTCTTATGAACAAGCTGAATATTAGTTGACTTCTTGTGAGTGAATGAGAAGTTATATTGCTTTTTGTGAGCAGATGAGAAACTGAGTTACTTCTTGCAAGTGAATTGAGAACTGAATTGCTTCTTGTGAATGAATTGAAAACTGAGTTGCTTCTTTTGAGTGAATGAGAAACTGAGTTACTTCTTGCAAGCAAACTGAAAACTGAGTTACTTCTTTCAAATAAATGAAGAACTAAATTACTTCTTGCAAGTAAATTGAATGCTGAATTACTTCTTGTGAGTAATTTATAGATTGAATTGCTTCTTGTGAGCAATTTGTGAACTAAGTTGCTTTTTGTGAGTGAATTGAGAGCAAGACTGAAAAAAAGCTACTTTGTTAACTTTGAACGAGAAATTTTCTTCTTGTTGATTAAGATCATAGATTTTAATGAGAAATGAGCAACAATGATTAAGACAGAAAAAGAAAGACAAAATGAGAATATTATGCTCAAAATTGACATCAATGACGTGATGATGAAGTCATGATAAACTCATGATGATGAGATATTGACTTAATTCAATGACATAAAAGAATAGTCTTTCAATGTGTTCATCAAGAATCATTATGATTTCAATGACATAAGTAATGTCATTAATTAAAGTGACTTGATCATCAAATTCTCAAAGTCTGCAAAAGTGAATTAATTGATGCAAGAAAAAATGATGTTGTTACGTGAAAAATTTATTCATAAAGATATAAATGAAGATTTCACTATCAATCAAAGCGAGAGTGAGAACTTTAAATTGAGCTTGACGTAGAATACAGAATACTATCATGTAATTATCTTTAAATGTCAAATTGAATTCAAAGAGTTTCAAGACAGATTTAGCAGAAAACTTTCTATATGATTGAAGTGAGAATGAGAAGATTGAAACTAGTAAACAAGATGATATGTATACAGATTTCTGAGCGTGACTTAGCTCAGAAACTAAACTTTTTTTGCAAGCAGCGAGACTTCTTCATTTATATTGATGATGTCATTGTCATAGATGTTCATGATATGCAGAGTGAAAAACTTCTTATTTGAGCATTCTTTAATGATTTTGCTTAAATGTTACAATTTGCAGTAGTAGCATAACTTTCACTTGTTGCAAATTTTCTTGATTTTAAAAATGATCAGAATCTTATCTTAAATGATGACAATAATGAAACTTAGATTCATTGATTCATCAAGAAATGAAAGAGAGAAAAATGAAGATACTGTTGAAATAACAGTCATAGAAATGATGATCTTTGAACTCAAAGAATTACTAGTTAATGCAGAGATGCTCTTAACTTTGATGAACGAAGCAATGATGAAAATCAAGCAAGATTGATGATGTTTAAGCTGTTGAAGCTCTTCATCAATGTTGTCATAAGACTGCTTACATCATTCTCACAAGATAGTTAGTAAGAGAAAAGAGATCAAGATCTGAGTCAATGATAGAAGAGTTGAAAAGCATTTTTCAAGTGTACATATAGATGTCATTACAACTTGTAGATAAAGACAGAGAACATACACGTTTTACAGTATCTTTCTATTAGCACGATCATTGCACATGTTCATTGTTTGCTTTCTTTGTTGCTTTAATACGACTTTTTATATTGCATCTGTATTCTATTTCTTGACAATGTCAAAGAATGCTTGAACTCATTAATGAAAAATGAATGATCAAATTTCATTAAGATTTTGTCAGAAGAGAATGATGATGTGAGATGATGAAATCTCTTTACATGAAACTGCGTAGTAAAAGATAATAAGATAATACTCTATCAATGATAGAACTAATTGTTAAGAAATGAAAGTGAAAGCTTGCAGAGTTTTCATCTTCTGTTAAGTTGTTATTTTTATTCACTCATTAACTTCTTTGATCTAATCTCGCAAGCTAGTCTTGCAAATATGCATCATTCATAGTCAATGAGATGCATTCTTACAACTGCATTTTTTCTTAAAGACTCAATCTCTGAATCTTCATAACATCATATTGTCTTCTTGTAACTGATAGTATAGTCATAACTTCTTCAGCGTTTTAACATCTGTGTAAAAGTGTCGTGAGTTAATCATGCTAACAAGCATAAACAAAGCTAATGCAAGATTGTTGATATCAACTCTTCAGCTTTGTTTTCTTTCTTTCTTTCTTTTCTTCTTATTTCGTCTCAGCATACTCTTTCGTGAGTATTACTCTTTCAAATCAACAAAGCATGAGATCTGCTATGCATATCTTGCATAGCTTGCAGCTTATGATATGAGCTTCTTTCGTTGCAGCGTTGTTGTGATGCAAGTCAACTTATAAGTTAACATGAGTGACATAGCAATATCAACATCATCATCATCATCATCACTATCATGATAAGTAACAGCATTTGCGCTCATTGAGATCATGTTAACATGCTCGCGAAGTCTGTTCATTTTCTTGAAGTGTACATTTCTCTTCACGTCGTCATTGCTGCAACATCTGTCACATCTGCTTCTTCTGCTTTTTCTGCTTCTTTCACGTCTGCTGCGTTGATGACTGAGTTTATGATCTTTGATAAACATATTTATCTTTGCATGTTTCAATAAATGCTGATGTATGTTAAATCATCATGATCAGAAGATCTGATGCTATTGCTGCATTCATCATCTGAGCGTAGTGATGACTCACATATGTTGTGCTCTCATCAAGTGTGCTCGCAAATGCAAGCATTGCTTCAAAAAGAAGCACAATTGCATGATGAATCTAGTTTCATGTTCTCTTCAGCTGACGATGCATCACGTTACGTGAGCGATGACTCAATATTTCATCAGTCACGCTTGAGATCATCTCGCTCTTCATCTTCAACAATGAGAAAGTGAATAGTTTTTTCTTTCAGCATGTGAGATTGTATCTAACAGTTAAGTAGAGATTCTCATCTTTCTCGTTCTTATCACTTCTTGTCATTATCATGTTGCTTCGTCTTTGTCTCATAAGTATTAACTGAAGTAAGCAATGCATGATGAGATTCACTGATGAATAAATAGCTTTCTTCTTTACTTCAATGTTCTCGCTCGCGATCATTGATTACTTCTTTTCTTCACTCTTTCACGACATTCATTATCTTCTTTTTTAAAAAACATATGTTATGTAAGATTTTGTAATTGTAGTTTAATATTAATTTCTTAAACTCACGTCTTTACGCTTTTGATACTCTTTCAATCATGATTCTTACGTGATCTGTCTCTCTTTTTCTTTTTTAACTTCTTTGCAGTCAACTGATGTACTTGTCTTTCTGTTTTGTAGTTCTCAATAATCTTCTTTGCATTGCTAAGATTTTTCATTAATTCTCAGAAGTTTTCATAGAGAGATGAATCAGCTTATTGAACTAGATACTTAATCTTTTCTTTCTTGATTTGCTGATCAAGTATCTTCTTTATTTCTCATTTCTCTTTCTTTTCTATGAGAATGATCTGCGACTTTGAATTCTCATCACGCAAGTATCAGAATTTCAATAAAGAGACATAAAAGATCAAGTGAATTGCATCATATTTCTCAAATAGTTTAAGCTTATACGCTTGCATGTTGATCTTCTTCAATATTCTGAATGATTTCAGTTGTTTATAATCAATCTTCTTCTTTGATTGAAGCATACAAATATTTATACTTTGCAAAAACACTTTGTCTCTCATCTGAAAGCTTATAGCTTTATGATGAGCATTATAATACTTTGCTTACTGCTCTGCTACTCATTTTCATAGTCTCATTAGATGTTCTCTGATACTTCGTAGTCATTCTGCTCACTTTGTAATCAAGAATGTCTTTCTCTTTAAAGCTTTGTTCTCAGATGTTTCTGCAAAGCTCGCAGTGTATTTCTTTAAAAGTTCATGTGAAGTTTTTTTGATACTAGCGTGTATGCTGTTGTTATATGCAAACATTATCATTAACAAAAGCTCTGATCAGTTATTCATCTTGTAATTGAAATACACTCGCAGATAGTGCTCAAGCATCTGATTCTGTCTTTCTGTTTAATCATTAATTTGCAAATGAAACACAATGCTTAGCTTTCGCTTCGCTTCAAGATGTCAACATAAAGTAATTCAAAAATGATTGATAAACAGTGAGTCTTGATTTGATATAATGCTTTGCATCATTTCATGCTGAGATACGAATTCTCATCATAGCAAATTCACAAGTCTCTTGATGTTCAAATCTTTGATCATCAAAATATAAATTATGTGCTTGATCAACTTATCTATTATTATCAATATAACATCACTTGTTTTTTCAATGTACAAATTCTTCGTAAAAAGTCTGTTTGTTATAAAATTCATGATCATCATGTGAAATAAATTCACGCTCTCTGAAGATATAAACATCAGCTTCTCATAAAACTTATGATGATGCATTTGCACTCGCTGACAGTCTGAACAGATGCAAACATATTTCGTCATCTTTTTGAGCATTTTTGATCAGTAATATTTTCTTCTTATCGCAGTCTTGATACAAGCATATGCAAAATGATCTGCTTCAAGATCATCATGATTCATATACAAAATCTCATTTCTTGTAACAGAGTCATTGAATACATAGACTGCGAGATCACGACGTAGCAGTTCATCATTCTTCATACTTCATTTTAAAAGCTTATTCTTTCTAGATGCAAATTGTTGACATCACTTCTCATTTGTAACAAAGATGTTTCTTTATTGTAACTTCAGCAGTCACGCAGTCATTGATTCACTCATCTTCAAATAGAATCTCTTTGACTTTATAATCTGATGAATCAAAAGTTGAGACGACGCAGTGTCTAGAATTCTGCAAGATCTAGCAAGTACTTTCTTATTTGAACACATGACTTGAGTATCTGCAATGACTATGTCATTCAGTTGCATCATCAATGCTGCGAGTTTGATTGCTGTTGAAACTTCTTCATTCTTTAGCAGCTCAGATTAACATTTCTGATTGTGAAGTTTGTTTTGCAAAGTAAATAGAAAATAATCATTATTCTTCTTGCTATCATTTGATTTCATGATGTCAAATCTTCTTGATGATGCATTTGCAAAGTTTAATTTGTCTTTGTGATATTTTATATAAAAGTCAAACGCAGTTAATTTCTCAGCTCAATGCATCTGTCATGCATTAAGCTTCTTCATCATCATAAAGTAACAAAGATTATTGTGATCTATTATCATACATATAAGTCGCTTGCTACTCTGAAGATAGTATCATCAGTTCTTAAAATCAAGAACTATAATATACAGCTTTTTATTATGCATATTTCATCATACTTTAACTTCTTTGAACTTATAACTATAATATGCAATGAAATGTCATTGATCAGTCTTGTTCTTCTGACTAAGCACGTCTTTGACTTCGCGATTTGATGCATTGATCTTCATGCAAAGATTTGCATCTCAATCATAGTGTTTCAAAATGAGAGCATTGACAAAGACTGCTTTCAATCTTTCAAAAGCTTTTCTTGCTTTTGATGTCATTGCAAAAAGCAAACACAGCACTTTCTTCTTTGCACTCTTGATTAAATTTGTTAAAAGCATAATGATTTAAAAGAACTTTTTTATAAATTATTGATAAAATCTTGCAAATCTTAAGAATACAAGAATATTCTTTACAGACTTAAGCTCAGATCAGCTAGTAATTGCATCGATATGAGATTGTTTCATTTGAATATTTCTTCACTTTATCATGAATCTCAGAAAGATAATTTCGCTATGATTGAAAGTGCATTTCAACAGCTTGATATACAGTTGATATTTTAGTAGCGCGCGAAGAATTTTATACACATGCTCTCAATGCTGCTCTTTCGTCTCAGAATATACTAAAATGTCATTCAGATATATCACGCAGCAAATATTCATGAATAACTTAAGCATATAATTTACATAAAATTGAAAGATCACAGAAGCATTTGTCAGTTCAAAGAGCATCATCTGATATTCAAACTAATTGTAGCGTGTATGAAAAGTTGTTTTTCATTCATCGTTCTTGCAAATTTGAATGCAATAATAAATGTTGCAAATATCAATTTTGATAAAGTGTCTTACATGAGCAAAGTGATTCAGCATCTCAGACAGTAGAAACAATGAGTAATTGTTCTTTACTGTTATTTCATTGAGATCATGATAATTCATGCATAGACAAAGACTTTCGTTCAACTTCTTTACAAACAACACAGATGCTTTTGCAAAACTACTTGATGAATGAATTCATTTCTTCTTTAACACGTTGTCTAGATAATTTCATATCACAGCGAGCTCATCTTGTGTCATCTTATAAATAGACTCGATGCAAGACATTTTGTTCTTCATTAAATCAATGAAATGTTTCATCTGATCATGCATGTTCAGACTATCAGAAAGAATCTCAGAAAACACTTTCTTGAGATCTTGAATAGCAAAGAGTATCTCTGATTCTTTCGCTTGAAGCGCATTGCATTTTGCAATCTGATGATCTGCATTCTGCAATAAGTCATCTGTAAATAGCAACTGATAAAACAGAGCTACATAAGTCTCTCTTCTTCTCTTAGCTGCAAGCATTATCAGCTCAACAAATTTCAATGTCTTGTACAGATTAACTTATATTTATCTTGCATGCTGAGTGCTGTTTTCTTGATACGATCAGCGACGCTTGTGTCAGCAAATATTCGAGTCAATCTCATTTAATCATGAATAATCAAGAATCATATCATATTCTTGCATGTTCACAACATGAAACTCAATGTTTCAGCTCTTGCGAACTTTCTTATGATCAATCAACTTAATATCGATCTGATGCATATCATAGCAGAGAATTCAATGATCATTAATCATCTGAATCTGTTTTAGAATTGCATGATTCTTTGATAACTTATGCTCTTTTACTCATGATTGCAATATAAAATTTCGCTCAATCTCAAAGTCAATAAGACAGTGAGCTTCGCGCATTTTCTCAAAGACATTTGTTAGTACTGATATCATCAATGCACATGACAATCGTCTTTTCATAGTTATATTTAATGATTTGATGATGAACATCAAACTTTCTCTTTTCTTATTTTTTTATCATGATTACGAGTCTCTTGTCTGAATGCGTAGTTAAAACACATCAAATTATCAATCTTGTGTTTCATCTTCTTGCATGATCAGCACGTAAAATTGAATGAAGCAGCATCTTACTTGAACTTACTGAACTTGAGTGTTGCATCATCTTTAAACTGCGTGCTTGAGACAGAGAACTTCGAATTCTTCGTTGCAATGATAAACTTCGTCTTTTCATGCAAGAATTGAAAATTCTTTTGAGATGCTGCACTCTCACTTTGCTGCGAATGTAACTTCAACAATGTGTCAATATTTTGCAGATGCAAGTCAATGTTTATAAGATGCTTTAGCAGATCAACATAATTGATAAAGATGTATGAGATGCGAAGAAACTCATTCATGATGATTTCATTAATCTTCATTCGTAAGTACATCATGCAAGTCTCATTGAATATATGATAGTTCAGATCTGTGTACAGTCTGATAAAATATTGCTCAAAATTCGTAATGCTTTGATCAGCTCACTGCTTTGCAGTCTCAAGTCAACGTTCTGTTTGAAAGTTACGAATTTCAGAATTGCTAAGTTTAGCACGTAAGTATTTAATGTAGTACTTTCAGTTGAATATCTTATCATGATTGCACATGCTCATCACATGATCTTGTCAGAAACTGAGCTAGACTAGAGATACTATCAATATAAAAGACTGATATTATTATTATTACTTTGATAGAATCTAGATACAAGACAATACATCAGATAATGTACAAGATGAAAGATAAAGAGTGAAAGAAAAGAATGAGAACTTGACTTTTATATATATGAATCAAGCAGAATCAAGACTAAACAATAGTTTTATGACTTAAGATTGCAAAGATTCACGCACATGACTGAGATAATTAAAAAAAAATTGCTGAAACTAGATTAAAATGATGATGATTAAATTGATGACTTAATTCATTGAATTGCAAAACAGATTCAATGAATCAAGATTATTTAAAACATCAATAATTTATGTAATTAAATTGATGATCTGACATCATGACAGTAACTTCTCTCTTCAAGACTGAGCTTCTGCAAAATGATAAGAAGAAACAAGATAAAATAAGAAAGAATTGAAGATGAAGATTGAAATGAGACAAGAATTGATGTAAATGCATTTTAATGTGATGAAGCACAAATGAAACTAGAATAAATCTGAGTTACATCTGAGTCAAATTTGAGCAAGATGTCTGAAGAGTAAGATGAGACAAGACGCATTTTAACATGATGATGCATAGTGAAACTAAAATACATTTGAGTCACATTTGAGTCAAATTTAAACAAGATATCTGAGTCAGATTTAGACAAGATCTGAATCAGATTTGAGCTGAGTTAAAATGATGAAGATTGAACTTAAAGTTCTTAACATTGACATTAAGACATCACACATGACAGTACATGTGATTCTTCAATGACAGAATTGACAAAATGATATTCATCAAGCACTTGCTCACAATTATTCAGAAGATGAAAAGACTCTTAAGTAGAAAAGTGATTTTCTCAATCAATGTAATACTTAAGCAAAGATGAATTATAATATTTATCATGTTTGAAGTTTAATATGCTGTTTACATATCAGAATCTTTCATCATTCTTGATGATAATGAGTTTTTGAGATTTCTAACGTTGACTTGAAAGAAAGTCACTTGTAATATGATTCAGAAAAATAACATGAAAGATTGAATGAATCTTCATGAATGTTGAAAGATTTAACTCAATGATCAGAGAATTGTTCTTGAAGACACGCTTGATCTTGAAGAAGTCAACATTATGATCATTTAACTTGATAATGAAGTGAATGATGCTGAGATTGCAAGCATTCAATCAGACTTCATCTTCAACGAAGTATTTAAAACAAGAATAATGAGAGAGATTGACATTGAATTCATAAATGATCTGAGCTATAAGCATTTCATTACGTAAATGCTCAGTTAATTTCTTTATTTTCTTAATGAACTCTTTGACATTGATTAACTTGTTTCAAGCTTGAAACATAAGATTCTCAAGCAAAGACTCAGAAAACTTAAAGTTTAAACATGAGTTCTGACTCAAATTAATCAAGAAGAATGATGTTAAAATGATTAATAATGATGTGTTATTGACGATGAATTTGACTTTAGAAAGTCATTTAGCTCAGTCATTCTGCATGTAGTTGACGAAGACTTAAAGATAATGCTTCATGACAGCATTAACTTTCTTGATTTGATTATTGATTTCAGAGTAATACATCATTGATAACTTGACATTTATCTTCAGCATTTTACATATATGCTTTCAAACATTGAAGATGAATTGTATGTCTCAATCAGACATGAAGAACTTGAGTAAATCATGATGTTTTCAAACATGAGCATAAAAGCAATTGATAACTTCTTCAACTTTCATAGAAGTTATGAGAATTAAAGATCTTATTTTGATAAAATGATCAATGAAGACTAGAACATATTTATATGTGATACTCATGAAGATATTGAGCGATAAAGAATTTACATAGTTCATGAAGACATTACATCAACAACGTTTGAAAATTGAAAGAGAAAATAATCATTCTTGAGTTCATTGTTTAAAGAGCTTAAAACGTGTGCATACGTGATAGTTTTGTATGAAGCATTGAACATACTTATAGATGTTTGATCATCAGTAAACTTAACTGATCAGTTTATAGCTTTTTGCTCTTTCTGAGTGATCATCAATGATACTATCATGAGCGAGCTAAATGATACAAAAACATAGTTTATTTGAGTTAAGCATGTACTTTCTTTCTTGAAAGTACAAATGATTCTCATGTTTTTCACACTCAATTAAAGAAATCTTGTTGTGATGTCATGCTTCATTGCGAAGCACTTTGATTATTTGAGCTGCAAATTTGTCATTGATTTCAACTTACTCTCACAATGTCTGAGTGAAAGTATCAGCAAAATCTTTATCAAGATTCAGAGTGTTTTAATCTAGCTGAGACTTGATATTTTCAACGTTGAATTCTTTAATTTCTAAATTCATAAAAGCTAAAATTTGCAAAAGTGCTGAGATAATTGAAAACAAATATAACTGAACTGAATTTAGAATGATGATTTGTGACTGAAGCTTCATGATCTTGATGTTGAAAATGTTGAGAGTGAGATTCTTAACAATATTGAGATCTAAAACATAAGTTTTCAAAATTGTTTGATGTTGATATTAATGTCAAGAATTGAATGTATTTCTCTTCTTAAAAAGATCTTCTGAGTGACGTGTCAAAGCATTCAACTTATCATTGATGTTGTTAAGATGATAAGCAATATGATAGTTGAATTTAGACAGAAACTCACTTCAATGAGTTTAACAATGACTCAATTGCTTAGTTGACATGAAATACTCAAGATTTTTGTGATTCATGATCATCTTGACAGAATAGATAAAGTCTTCAAGCTCTGATCATCATTTCTCAAAAGCATAAACAATGATCATGAGTTCTTTATCATAGATCTTGTAGTTACACTCAACTGAGTTATGCTTCTTTGAAAAGTAAGTGACTGAATGAAGAATCTTGTTCTTATTATATTGAGAAAGAATGTTTTCAAACATATAGTTCAAAGCATTGATTTTTATCACAATCTTATAATCTAAATTATAATGACAAAGAATAATCTTGAAAGTGAAGACTTTCTTAAAAATGTTGAATGCAATCTGACATTTCTGAAATCAGACAAAAAGTACATCTTTTCTGATGAGATGAGTGAGCGAGATAGCTATTCTACTATAGTCATAGATGAATTTTCTATAGAAGTTCGCGAAATCTAGAAAACTTTGAACGTCTTTAACGTTGATCAAGATGAATCAGTTGACAATAATGTTTATCTTGAAAGAATTCATCTTAATCTTTTTGATGATGATTATCAATTCTAAATATGAAACTTAAGTGACGTGAAACTTGCATTTGATTATATTTATCTGAAGATTCGCTTCTTACAGCTTTCACAGAATGAGCTTGACATGAATTTTATGCTTGAGTTTATTGTCAAAATAAATCAAGATGTCATTCAGATAAGCTGTACAAAACTTATTTAAATGTTTATGAAAAGTATTGTTGATATACTTCTGAAACAAGACAGACTCATTACATAAATTGAAAAGCATGACTAAATACTTGAATAATTCAAATCAAGTGTGAAAGATGATGAAAACTTCATCTTCTTCTTTGATTCAAAGTTGATTGAATGCAAAGATGATATTCAGCTTGATAAAGATTTTAACTCAACTTAAATGATTCAGCATTTCTGAGATCAAAGACAGAGAATATTAATTCTTGACTGTGATAATGTTCAAATCTCAATAGTTCATGCAGAAGCAAAGTTCTTTTTCAAGTTTCTTGATGAAGAGAACAGAAACAATCATATGAAAGTAACTGACTTGAATAAAATCTTTGCTCAGATTTTCATTCAAATAATAATGAAGTTCTAGAATTTCATCATGATTCATGTCATACAAAGCAAAGACTGAGAATTGAGCATCTTCTTTAAAATGTATGACATGATCATGAGTTTAATGCAAAGACAAAATATCAACATTCTTCTTGAAGAAGATGTCTAGAAACTCAAAATATCTGAATGATAAAATTGTGACTAAATCAATGTTCTTACTTTGTCAATAGACTTTAAAATCTTCTTATGTCGTGAATGCAGTCAAATGAAATTTCTTTTTCATTTGATGAAGATTCAGATGATGATTCTTATCATACATACTGTCTTAAGAATGAGATGAGAACTGAGCAAAAGTTGAACTGTTCTTTGAATAAACAATCAAAGTCGTGTGACATGATTTTGACTTGTCAGAATCTAAACTAGAAGATGAGATTGATTCAAGATTCAAGAAGATATTGATTTTCTTTAAAGTGACGTTAAACACTTCAATGTTTTTGACATAAGCAGCATGATCAAAGCTTCAAGCTTTCAACTTAATTATGTTAAGTTGTATAAAAGATTGATTGAATTAATTTGCTTGAAGAACAATAAAAGTTTTAAAGAAGAAAGAATTTTGACACTTGATTTTTAATGAGTATTCTTTTTGAATGACTTGAAGAATATAACTAAAAGCTTCTTGTTTCAGATGAAAGACAAGATTGAATGAAGTTTATTTCTTATGAATGAGCTGAGTATTAGTTGACTTCTTATGAGCAAACGAAAGATTATATTACTTCTTATAAGCAAACAAGAAACTGAATTGCTTCTTGCAAGCGAATTGAGAACTGAATTACTTCTTGTGAGCGAACTGAAAACTGAATTACTTCTTTCAAGTGAATGAGAAACTAAATTACTTCTTGCAATTGAACTGAATGCTGAATTGCTTCTTGTGAGTAATCTGTAAATTGAATTACTTCTTGTGAGTGATTCGTGAACTGAATTGCTTCTTGTAAGTGAATTGAGAGCAAGATTGAAAGAAAGTTACTTTGTTAACTTCAAACGAGAAATTTTCTTCTTGTTGATTAAGATCATAAATCTTGATGAGAAATGAGCAACAATGATTAAAACAAAAGAAGAAAAACAAGATGAGAATAATGTGCTCAAAATTGACATCAATGACGTGATGATGAAGTCATGATAAACTCATGATGATGAAATATTGACTTAATTCAATGACATAAAAGAATAGTCTTTCAATGTGTTCATCGAAAATCATTGTGATTTCAACAACATAAGTAATGTCATCAATTAAAGTGATTTGATCATCAAATTCTTGAAGTCTGCAAGAATGAGTTAATTGATGCAAGAGAAAATAATGTTGTTGTGTGAAGAATTTATTCATAAAGACATAAGCAAAGACTTCACTATTAATTAGAGCAAAAGTAAAATCTTTAGATTGAGCTTAATGTAAAATACAGAATATTATTATGTGACTATCTTTGAATGTTGAATTGAATTTAAAGAGTTTCAAGACAGATTTAACAGAAAACTTTCTATATGATTAAAGTGAGAGTGAAAAGATTGAAACTAGTAAACAAGATGATATGTATATAGATTTCTGAATGCAACTTAGCTCAGAAACTAAACTTTTTTTGCAAACAGCGAAATTTCTTCATTTATATTAATGACATCACTGTCATAAACATTCATGATACACAAAGTAAAGAACTTTTTATTTGAGCATTCTTTAACAATTTTGCTTGAATGTTGCAACTTGCAATAGTAGTACAACTTTCACTTGTTGCAGATTTTCTTGATTTCAGAAATGATCAGAGTCTTATCTTGAATAATGACAATGATGAAGCTTAAATTCATTGACTCATCGAGAAATGAAAGAGAGAAAGATGAAAATATTGTTGAAACAACAGTTACAAAAATGATGATCTTTGAATTCAAAAAGTTACTAGTCAACACAAAGATTAGACTGATCGCGTCGAGTTGAATCATTGAGATCAAGTCAAGTTCTCGACTCGTCAAGACTTGATTCAAGTCAGAATTTTGAAATCAAGTATTCAAGTTGAGTCAGAATTTTGATATTGAGTATTCGAGTTGAGTCACGATGTTGATATCGAGTATTGACTTGAATTCTCAACTCGATTCACCAAGATATGATTTACTACTACTAATATTTATTTGATAATGCAATAGAGTAATGCAATTGATTCGATTGCATCTTCATGATTCATGAGAATACTGACTACTACTGATAGAGATTTCCTCATGAGTATTGATCAGAACTCACAGAGATACTGACTACTATTGATACGTGTTTTTCCAGCTTAGTAATTACTACGTAGTCAAGCATAAGCTTTAATCAATTGCATTATTCTGTTGCATTATCAATAGTACATTATCAATAGTGCTCGAGAAATTTCTATCAGTAGTAGTCAATATTTTCATGAGTCATAAGCTCTGAAGATGTTGATCATTATCTATGAATCATGCTCGAGAAACTTCTATTAGTAGTAGTCAGTATTCTCATGAATTCTGAAGATGCTGATTCTGCTTGAGAAACTTCTACTAGTAGTAGTCAGTATTTCTTTTCATTGAACTCTGAATTTTCGATTGCTTGATGAGTCGAGTCGAAAATTCGAATTCTGACTCGACTCAAGATTGATATTGAGTCGAGTCACAAGATTGATATCGAGTATTCAAGTTAAGTCACGACATTGATATCGAGTACTCAAGCGAGTCAGAAAGTAGGTATGAAAACTCGACTTGACGATCAGTCTAACAAAGATGCTCTTGACTTTAACAAATAAAATGATGATGAAAATAAAGTGAGATTAATGATGCTTAAGCTGCTGAAGCTCTTCATTGATGTCAGAGAATGCTTGAACTCATTGATGAAAGATGAATGATTGAATTTCATCAAAGTTTCGTCAGAAGAAAGCAATGACTTGAGTGAAATAATTAACATTGCGCTTCAAACAGTCAATCAACAAGAAATCTTTCATCAAAGAATGTTCTTTTTTTTGATAAAAGAAATTGTAATAGTTAACAAAGCTATTCATGTTTTACTTCAAAATTTCACGAAAATATAAATGAGCATCTTCTGTCTTGAAAGAATTGTTGCAACAATGATGCAATTTGTGTTATCAATCTGCAAAGATGAAAATAATACAGAAATCATTAACTCAATATTGATTCATTAAATTGTGAATCTTCTTATCTATGATGAATCATGACTCGACATAGATGATCTTGACTCAATGAGAGAAATAATGATCATCATTCACGTTCATGCGTTGTATCAGACTCTGCTTTCATGCATTCAATTGATCTTTGTTCTTCTCATACTTAAATATGTCAAGAAGTTTCTTGAATTTAAAAACAATGAAGACAGCAACAGAATTTGCAGAGAAATGAATGATGAAAAAAGATTGATTGTTCAAGATTTGTGCAACAATCTGAGTTATCATCATAAGAAACTAAGAATTCAATTTTATATAAATTAAAGAACTGAAAATGATGAACAAAGATGAGATGATAACATTATGTTGTCAAACTTGATTTTGAAGCTTTTGCATTACATGAAAGATTTCAACTGAATTTTTGATCATACTTTGAGCAAACTGTTCAACAGTATGCTCATCATTGATCAAGAAATTATGAAATGACTTTATTTAAGTGAAAGAGTAACTAAATGAGATTTCAATGTATGAAAACGTTGCAGAAAGTGTAGATCTTTCATAATGTCAAAGATTGAGCTAAATTAAAGATACTATCAATATAAAAGATTATTATTATTATTATTACTTTGATAGAATTTAAATACAAGACAATACATCAGATAATGTATAAGATGAAAGATAAAAAGCGAAAAAAAAGAATGAAAATTCAACTTTTATATACATGAATTAAGCAGAATCAAGATTAAACAATAGTTTTATGACTTAAGATTGCAAAGATTTGCATACATGACTGAGATGATTGAAACAAAATTGCTGAAACTAAATTAAAATGATGATGATTAAATTAATAACTTGATTCATTGAATTGCAAAACAGATTCAATGAATCAAGATTATTTAAAACATTGATGATTTATGTTCTAAATTGAATTAATGATCTGACATCATGACAGATTTCATCATTGATTGCAAGACTTTTCTAACAAGTATGATGCAGATCATTGCAGCTTCTCTTCTTTCATGATGAAATCAAATGATGTCACAACTATGAAGTTTTTGCAATCTTGCAGTCAGAACATCAAGAAGTTGTAGTTCATGATGCTTTGCTCTTTAGACTCGCAAGATTAATTAACATGCTTGTGTGCATCACTTCAATAGTGATCATCACTATGTTGACATCAATGATCAGAGATTGATCAAGTCTTTCACTCAAGTTTCAATATGCAAAGTTGCAAGACAAGCAGTACATTCTGCATCTTCAGATTCTTTAACTGCTTGCATACTTTGCTTGTTGATCATCAAGAAATATGATCTGTTTGTTCATTAAATTCTTGTAACTTGAACTTCTCATCTGCATGTTTAAATGCGTGATTCTCAAATCTGTTTTGACAAGATGATGAATTCTTAGTGTGAGAGAAGTTATCACTTCTTTTGATCATGCAACTTCTAGTGAGTCGTTGCGCGTTCAACATCTTTTACTGAGCAGCTTCATGCAAATGAAGTAATTAAAACTGTAAGATGATGAGATTTCTTTACGTGAAACTGTGTAGTAAAAAATAATAAGATAGCACTTTATCAATGATAAAACTAATTGCTAAGAAACAAAAGTGAAAGCTTGCAGAATTTTCATCTTTTGTCAAGTTTTTATCTTTATTCACTCATTAATTTCTTTGATTTAATCTTGCAAGTTAATCTTGCAAATATGCATCATTCATAGTCAATAAGATGCATTTTCACAGATGACTTAAGTGAAATAATTGACATTACACTTCAGACAGTCAATCAATGAGAAATTTTTCATCAAAGAACATTCTTTCTTTTAATAAAAGAGATTGTAGTAGTTGACAAAGTTATTCATGTTTTACTTCAAAATTTCATGAAAATATAAATAAACATCTTCTGTTTTAAAAGAATTGTTGCAGTAATGATGTAACTTATGTCATCAATCTGCAAAAATGAAAATGATACAAAGATCATTGACTCAATATTAACTTATTAGATTGTGAATCTTCTTATTTATGATGAATCATGACTTGACATAAATGATCTTGACTCGATGAGAGAAGTAATGATCATTGTTCACATTCATGCGTTGTATCAGACTCTGCTTTCATGCATTTAATTGATTTTTGTTCTTCTCATATTTAAATATGTTGAGAAGCTTCTTAAATCTAGAAGCGATGAAAATAATGACAAAGTTTGCAAAAAAATGAACGACAAAAGAAGATTAATTATTCAAGATTTGTGTGATGATCTGAATTATCATTGCAAGAAATTGAGAATTCAACTTTATATAAATTAAAGAATTGAGAATGATGAATGAGAACAAAATGATAACATCATGTTGTTGAACTTGATTTTGAAGTTCATGCATTATGCAAAAGATCTCAACTGAATTTTCAATCATACTTTGAATAAACTGTTCAACAGCATGCTCATCGTCAATCAAAAGATTATAAGATGACTTCATTTGAACGAAAGAATAACTAAATGAGATTTCAATGTATGAAAATGTTGCAGAAAGTGTAGATCTTTCATAATGTCAAAGATTAAACTAAATTAAAGATATTATTAATATAAAAGACTGATATTATTATTACTTTGATAAAATCTAAATACAAGACAATACATCAAATAATGTACAAGATGAAAGACAAAGAGCAAAAGAAAAGAATGAAAGCTCAACTTTTATATACATGAATTGAGCAGAATCAAGACTAAACAATAGTTTTATGATTTAAGATTGCAAAGATTTGCACACATGATTGAGATGATTGAAACAGAATTGCTGAGACTAGATTAAGATGATGATGACTAGATTAATGACTTGATTCATTGAACTGCAAAACAGATTTAATGAATCGAGATTATTTAAAACATCAACGATTTATGTTCTAAATTGAGTTGATGATCTGACATCATGACACAGATCTTCATATAAATCTTTTCTTTGAAGATATATTAGATCTTCAATACTTTGTCGCTGACACAGATACACTTGATAGTAAGAGAAACTCACTCTCGATTGTTGTTCTGAGTTAACGTAAATGAATAATATATCGAGCAAACTGCAAATAACTCTGTACCTGTTCAAAATTCTCAAAGCGAAGCTTCAATTTCTTATTCATGTTGTATGTGTCTTTCAAATCAAAGTCATATTTCTTCAATATATTTGAAATCAACGGGAACTAGTTTCTTCAATATGATCTCTTCATCGTGCATAATCGCACGTTCTTTATTCAGAGCTTAACTGAACACAGAGATCAAATGAGCATGACGAAACAAGAATCGCTGAACTCAGTTAACCCTCAGTTCTTCTGTTTCTTCAGCTGCTCGTAGTAATTTCATAGCCATGAGCCGAACTTGTTTGACTCGTGAAGGTCAGCCTCAGCTATTTTATGCATCAGTGTGACTCAATGAGCTAAAGCATTTTCTTGCTTCACTGAAAGTTTCTGACGTGGTATATAAGCGATTTCACGAGCCTGGCGACCATTGAGTCGTCCCCTTAGGATGGATTCGCTAAGGCCATGTTGACGAGCAATCTTTCGGATTGAGAGCTTCTCTTCATTGTTTTGACAAGCGGTAACAGCGAGGTTCAAGCGTTCCTGTTTACTAACTTCTTTAGGGGAGTTCCTAAT
>JAABUY010000611.1_pt1 | contig 59213 bp, 7 predicted proteins | sample 5560271 | NCBI WGS metagenome assembly JAABUY01 (sample SAMN10711886, study PRJNA513374) | rock metagenome | isolation source: Antarctica rocks | place: Antarctica: Victoria Land, University Valley | reverse complement strand
TCCTAGAAATCGGTTAGGGTTCGAGCCGCATTTCATTTAGAAATAGAAAATCAAATGAAATGCGATTAAATTTTTAGTACCATTTAAATGAAATGCGGTCACAGTTCATTTATCCCTATAGGTTAGGAAGCTAGCTACTAGCTTAAATCTAGTATTAATTATACCCCTTAAATATCTTATATTAACTAGTTTACTAGAGTTATATATTAATTAACTTTATAATAGCTAGTACTAAGTTTAAAAGCTTAATATACTAGCTAGAACTAAACTAATATAATAAGATTATAAAGGAGGAGGACCCCTTTAATAGGAAGTAGGGAGGTTTTAATATAATTAGAGTCTACTTAAAGCTAAGTAGAGGTAAACTTATAAGTATTAACTACTTCCCTCTCTAATCTAGGGTAGTTAAGATTACTAGGGTATTTTCTAACTAAATAATTATATAACTAGTAGATAGAAAGTAGTTAGTAATAAAGAGAAACTATATAAGGTATTATTAAACTAGTCTAGTTATATTATAGTAAATAAACTACTTATATATATCTTTAAAATAGAGATTAATATATTTATAAGCCCTAGTCTAATAAATATAAGAGGTAGTATAAGTATATTTATATTTTAATATTAGGTCCTTAAGCTTTATAATAGAGGGAAGGAGCTTTACTAGATATATATAAGTAGTTATAAACTTAGCTAAGTTATAAGTAGAAGTAATTATATCTATCCTTATAAGAATATTATAACCTATCTCTTTAAAAAGGGAGTAGCTATTAATTAGGTATTTATAAATCTTATTATAAGGGAGAAAGTAGTAATAGGTAGTATAAAAGATTAGGTATAAGTAGGAAAAGTAGAGGAAGAAGAGGAGTATAGTATTAATTTAAGGGTAGAGGGGTATATTAATAGTAGGTAAAGAGTTATTATAAGCTTACTTAGATATATATATTAGAAGTAGCTAGATTAAATTTAAAGTAGAATAGAGATAAAAGGGGAGTTAAAGTAATAATAAAAGTTATATTATATAAAAAGGGAATTAATATAAGTTTAATAGAAGGAGAAGCTAACTAGATTAAAGTAGAAGCTAGGTAGAATAGGTTTAATAGGAGGTTAACCTTACCTCTATTCTAGATTATAATATAAATAGAAATAAAGATAGTTATAATTAACTATTATAATATACCTACTACTATTAATATTTAAATTATAAGTTATAATAATACTAAGTAGTTATATAATTAGAATTACTATAATAATCCCCTTACTTACTACTTTATTAACTAATAATAATAGCTTTAAATAGTTTATAAATTATTATAATATAAGAATACTAGATATAAAGTAAATAGTTAGGAAAATTAAATAGAATATTAATAAAGTTATAATTAAAATACTCTTTTATAATAATATCTTCTAACTCTTATATAATTAATAGTAGAGGTATTATAAGTTTATATATTAGATAGCTAAATATTTTATAAAGGATTAACTAGAATTAATTAGTAGATATAATTATAAGATAAATATTAATATATAACTAGATAGTAAGATTACTAGTATTTTACCTATTAACTTTAATAAGATATTAAAAGTATTAATTATTAAAGCTTTTTATAATAAGAGCTTAATTCTATTAAAGAAAGGTAGCTTATTCTATTATATTTATAAGGAGGTATATTTTCTTATTTATATAAGTATTATACTACTTAAATAAATCTTATATTATTTCTATATTATATCTAGGAATATTTATTAGTAAGTTATATCCTCTTATAATCTAGGGAGGTAACCCCTTAAAAGGGCTAGATATTATATAACTTAAGAGATTTAAGTTATAAATCTAGGATTATATTATATATTATATTAAGTAATAATTATAATAGCTACTAGCCCTTAAAATATATAAAGACTAGATAGTCTTAGAAGTAACTTAAAATATAATCTCTTCTTAAAGAGTAGTAATAATATAAGAACCTAGTAGAAGGTACTATTAAATAGCTTTAATATTAAGGTTATAGTAATAAAAAGAGATATTATCTACTTAAGTAATATTAAGGCGCCTTAAATAGTAGTATAATTAATTAGATATAAATTCTATTACCTAGTTAATATAAAAGTAGGTAGTTATAATATTAAGATTAATAGAGATATATTATTATAATAGAAGTAGAGTATATTATAAGTTTATAATAGGATAGAATATAGTACTATATTTAATTAGCTATAATAATTTTAAAGGAATAGGATAATATAAAGTAATATTAATATAATATTATCTAGCTTAGTCTTAACCTTTTTTAGATAATAAGTAAGAGTTATATTATATTAAGTAAGTAGAAGGATAGTAATATTAAGTTAGTATTTACCTTAAAGTATTACTATTATAATTAGACCTAGTAGAATATACTACTACTAGTAAAGAACTATTAAGATATAGATACTTTAGTATAATAATAATAATAATAAATTAATAATATAATATTTAAAGTAGTATTCTAGATTATATAATTTAATAGGTAATCCTAGTAATCTACTTATTTTAAGAGTTAATATAAACTAAGAAAGATATTAAGTTAATTAAGTAAAGAATATTAGAGTAGTATATTATACTAGAAGATTATTTATAAGTATAATAATTTAATAGTAAATTATAATAATCTAGTATATTAATATTTATTAATAATATTACTTATAACTTATCTTATTAGTAATTTAGACTTATTTTAGTAGTTATATAATAGTAGAGTAAAAGAGGAATTACCTTAATAGATAAAGAGGATTTAAAAGGATAAAGGTTTATTAAGAAAAAAGTAGAGGATAGTAGAGGGTATATATAAGACTAGTATTTATATATATAATAAATTATAATCTATTAAAGTATTATATTTATAAAGTTAAATATATAAGTAAATAATTAAAGATAAGATTTATTAATAGAGATATATATTATTTAGTAGTATATTATATATATTAATTTTACTAGTAGCTTAATTAATTCTTAGATTAGTAATAGTTAATCTAAGTAATTATATTAAAGAGTTAACTTTTAAACTCTAAGAATTATATATAACTTTAAATCTTAATATTTTAGTTTTTATATTTAAGATAATAGATAAATAATACTTTACTTAAATAAATATAATTATATTTAATATTTAAAAAGCTTAAGTAAAACTTAGTATTAATTTAATAGATATTATATTATAATTAACTTTAAGTATTAGATTTCTAGCTTAAATACTAATTATATATTATAAGGTAGAAGGATTATAACTTACTAATAATAGATAGAAGAGTAGATAAGATTATAGGTATAAAGGGGTTAAATATATAAGTTATAAGATAATAGTATAAATTTTAGATAATAATATCTTATAATAGTAGTAGAATAATCTAGATAATCTACTTAAATAAGGTAGTATAATATAATAATAAGTAACTAGAGGATAAAGTATATAATCTAACTTAATATAACTAGAGGCTTAATATATCTTTCTTTAATATTAAAAATAGTAGATAGATTCTAATATCTTAAATATATTACCTTATTACCTAGTAATAAAGTAACTAGTAGAATTAAAATAATAACCGCCCTTATTAAAGGGTAAGAATTAGGTATAAAGTAAATTATTTCTATTAAAGTAAGCTTACTAGGTTATAAACTACTACTAGAATACTAGTAGTAAGATAGATATAATTAGAGTATAAGCTAACCCTCTTAAATAGGATATTATATAAGGGTAAGATTAAGGTATTATATAAAGGGCTTATAAGAAACGCGTTTATTTAAGATTAATATTAGGGTATTATTTAAAGAGGAGAAGGAATATATATTATAAGATTAATATAGTATTAATAGTAGACTTATAGATTAGAGTAAGGTAGATAATAGCTATAATATATATTACGCGGAGGTAGTTACTAAGATAAAGGAAGATACCCTTACTTATAATTACCTAGTATATAATAGCTCGCCTTATAAGGGGTAGAAAGATTTTACTTAATAGATTAGGAAGTAGTTATATATAATAGATAGGATAATATAATAGATAAACCTTATTTATCCTAAGTTAATAGTATATATAAGTATAGAAATACTATTAATATTAATAAGATAATATAATAAGCTTATAAAACTCTATAAGTTAGTACTTATCCTAGGCTACTATAATTATTTTATATTACTAAGAGACTTAGGTAATAAATTAACTCTAATTAAGGATATAAAGTTTTAAGTTATTACCTTTCTAAGAGTTAGCCTTAAATTATACTTCTTATACTTAATATAATAGTAGGTTATTATTTATAATAGCTTAGCTTTAAGTTATAATAAATTACTAGCCTAGTAGATAAGATATATTACTTATATAAGTCTTAGTAAGTATATATTAGACCTAATATATACTTTAGTTTAAATACTAGTAGAGATATATACTAATAAAACTCTTAATAAGAATAGATAGAAAATATTAAATATAAATTATAAGGATATAAAAGGTAAGTTAAGAAGGTTAACTATTAATATACTTAATAATAGCCCTTAAATATAAGCGGGATAGAATACTAGGGTTAATAGTATATTATACTAGATATTAGAACTAGTAGGAATAGTATATATACTTAAGAGGATATACTAAAAGGTAATATATAATATAATAGAGGTACTCTAACTTATAATTTAAGTAGATAGTAGGTAATACTACCTTTCTAATAACCCTAGATAAACTTATATACTAGGTAAGGTAGAAGTATAATATAAAAAATATTAAAGACTTTTAACTCTAAATTTATTAATAGGGCGCCTATTAAATTTTTAATATTAATAGATATCTTTCCTCTTACTTAAAAGTAAGAATATTATTAGGTAACTTTAAATCTTAGTATAAATAAAATAACTTAGGTAACTCTAAGTAACTTAATTAGGTAAAATTATATAATATTATTACTTCTAGCTTAAAATCTTAGAATATTTTTTATAAGTAATTTATATAATTATAAGAGTTTAATAAATTAAAATAAGTAGAGTAATCTAGATTATTTATAACTAATATAATTTCTCTAAGAATTAAGGTATATTTATTATAATTAATATAAACTCTCTAGGATTAAGGTAGATACTTTAGAATTAGTAGATATATATTCTTTAAATTTAAGGTAGATTCTTAGAAATTAAGGTAGATTATTTAAAATTAATAGAGGTAGATTCTTTAATATTAATATATATTCTTAAGGTTTAAAGTAGAAACTCTAAAATTAATAGAGGTAGTAATTCTAAAATTAAGGTAGATTCTTTATAATTAAGGGATATTCTTTAGGATTAAGATTAATTCTCTAAGATTAAGGTTAATTCTTCTAGGAATTAAAGTAGATTCTCTAGAATTAAGGTAGATTCTCTAGGATTAATATAGATTCTTTAGAATTAAGGTAGATTCTCTAAAATTAAGGTTAATTCTCTAGGATTAATAGAGGTAGGTTCTTTATAATTAAGGTAGATTCTCTAGTATTAAGGTAGATTCTCTAGAACTAAGGTAGATTCTCTAGGATTAAGGTTAATTCTCTAGGATTAATAGAGGTAAGTTCTCTAGGATTAAGATTAATTCTCTAGGATTAAGGTAGATTCTCTAAGATTAAGGTAGATTCTCTAAGATTAAAGTTAATTCTCTAGGATTAATAGAGGTAGGTTCTCTAGGATTAAAGTAGATTCTTTTATAAATTAAGATAGATTCCTAGAAGTTTTAAAATCTTTAAGTCTTTTTATACTAGTAATTAAGGTTAATCCTAGAGAATTAACTTTAATTATACTAAATATTAGTATTATTTCTTTAGTAAACTAATAGAAACTACTTACTTAAGAGATTTAGTAAGAATTAAGCTAATTCCTAGATATTATAATATTAGAGTTAAAGAGTTAATAATTAAAAGATAGATTCTTAAAGTATAAGAATAGAGTTTACTTACTAGAATTATATATTAAAGAAGTAATATAAGATTATTATAGTAATCTATTATAAGAATATCTAGAAGTTATTAAGATAATAAAACTTATTAGAAGGATATATATTATACTAAGATTATAAGTAAAAGTTAAAGAATATATTAGAGAATATATCTAATACTAATAGAATAAGTTAATATATTATATAAAGTATAAGTAAATATAATTTATATTAATATTAAACTTATTATAAAAAGATATTATAATAGACTTTATAATTAAGTTATTAAAGTTAGAAGATCTAGTTATAAAAGAGGTTTATAACTTTATAATAGTTATTATAAATAAATTAATAAAGTATATAATTATAATACTATTTAAAGAAACTTATATTATAAAATAGTTAGAGTTTATTCTTCTTAATAAGTTAATTAGAGATTATAATATATTTAAGTCTATTATATCTAATAGAAATAAGCTCTTTATATTAAATTATTAAAAGATATTAATATTAATAATTAAGAAAAAGTTATAGATATTAATAGCTTATTACTTATAAATAGATAGATAAATAGAATATACTTAAGATATTATATTATATTAAATAGAATAATTAGATATTATTATTACTTATAATATAATTAGTATTTAATAATAAGTAGTTAGATATAATAAAGTTATATCTATTCTTTATAAATTATAAATAGTAAGTAAATATATTCTTAGACTTAAAGCTTAATCTAGAAGCTAATAAAGTAATAATTCTTATATTAGAGATAAAGTAATTATATAAAGATATATAAAGTATAATTTATAAGGTAAATAATAGAATAATAATATATATTAATAAGAAAAGAAAAATATATCTTTAATTTAAAGAAGGAGATAAAGTCTACCTCTTTAATAAGGATTTTAAGATAAAGAAATTAAGTAAGAAACTAGATTATATTAAGGTTAGACTATTTTCTATTTAAAAAATAAAGGGACTAGTTAATTATAAATTAAACCTTTTACTTAATATTAAAGTATATCTAATATTTTATATTTTTAAGTTAAAACTAGTAGATTTAAATATACTTTTAAGTACTAGCTTTAAATATTTACTTAAAAAGGCTTTAATTCTTTAATAATCTAAATTAGACTAACTTAAATTACTAAGGAATTACTAAGGAATTAAGATAGTATAAGATATTAAGAATCTCTAGAATTTACCTTTATTTTTAAAATAAATTATTTTTAAATATTAATAGCCTTCTATTTTAGTTATATATAAACTTTAATAACTTTACTTAAAGTAAGGAAAAATAGAAAGTATAAGTAGTATAAATTCTAATATTTTATATAGCTTTCTAATTTACTATATTATTTTTATAAGCCTTTATATACTCTTTCTTATTAGCTTATTAGTACTTAATAAAGTAGTATCTTATAATCTAGTATTAGATATATCTTAATATATCCTTTACTAATATTATTAGACTTACCCTTACTATAAAGGCTACACCCCGTCTTATTAAGGAGCGGCTAGCTCCGTTATTTTATTTCCCTTAAAGCTCTGCTCCACGAACGGAACCGAGAAAGGTGGGGATACCGCGGCTCGCACCGCTATTTCACACACTTTGGTATTCGCCGTCTTCCGCGGAACCTCATCCATTTCACCATCTTCGTATTCACTATCAGGTTCGTCCTCATTTGTCTGCATGCCTTCCACCGTTATCACCATCTTCACTGCGATCTCCACCCTCTTCACTGTTCCTCGAGGATTCACCACTATCTTCACCTTCATCGCCTCCCAAAACCCTCATCTAAATCTGCTGCCCGCGTCACCCCCGCCGCAGGTTGATGATGGGTCCCACCCACAGTAGCCCCGTATTGCGGACATCTAGCCGTCTCCATCGGCATGCCGCATTCGCCCACTATAAAAGGATGTCCATTGGCGCAATAATACCAGTGTCCGGTACCTTGAAAGCTCTGCGCCATGGCGGCGTACACGGCTGCCTTCTCGGCATTCGTCACCGGCGCGTAGAACGTTGCGTCCCGGAGCATTGTCTCCGCTTCAGACACCTCCGATAGCATGCCAGCCGTTTGACCGGGGTGCATGTTGCAAATAGTACGTGCGAGGTGGAGGTGGTCGTGGGCACGGTCGACGAGGATGGTCATATCTGCGTCAGAGAGGCTGGCTGAGCGGCCGCGTTCCAAGGCGACGAAGCGGGCGTAATATAGGAGACCTTCAACTTCCTGTGCGGGTTGTTGCCGGGATCGGGAGTCTTGGATCAGATTCTCGCAGTCTTTGCGATTGAGTGTAAGGTTGAAGCGATAGTCTTGGAGATTTCCTTCTGAAGCCGTCCCGCCGCTATGAGTGACGGAGTTGAAGAGGATGGCATAGTCGCAGCGGAAGAGTAGTACTGTTGCTAGGAGCCGATTGCGGACTTGAAGTACGGAGGGTATATCAGTGATTTCGGTGTTGACCCCACGATGATTGCGGGCGTCTTGTACGAGAGCGTGTATGCGGCTTATGGGTTGTTCCGCTTCGTCGACATCACGAAGAAATTTTTTTATGTCCGTGCGGAGCAAGGAGATATCCTTGTATCTAGCGTTTGCTTTTTTGGCCTTGAGAACAACATGTATCTGTTGATCACGAGATCCGGTCAGCCGGACTGCTTCAAGGGAAAGCCTGTGAAGCGCCGGAGATAGCTCTGCGTGTCCAAGCAGCGGAGACTTGAGGGTCTGCCTTTCGGCGACGGGCTCTCGGAGTTTAGCTTCCGCCTGTTCCATTCTAGAGGCCAATGGAACGAACTGCGCGTTTGCCCAAACAATAAATTTCTTGGTTGCTTCGTCGATCCACGCCCGTCGAACTATGCGGCCATACCGGTTGAGATTACGAAGAGGTTTCCGGCATAAAGGACAGTTCTTCAGCTCCGAGGTCGAGAATGGAACCGAGCTCGACCTTAATCCAATGATCGGGTTCTCAATATTAGTGTCGCTAGACATAGTGTAGTATTTGGACATGTCCATATGACCATCCATATTTTTTAACGAGAGGATATGACCACAAGATGGTATGAGGCAAGGGGATTCGTCTAGATCAAGCTCGGCATAGGACGATCCCATAATGTAATCAACCATCATATCCTTGACCGACTGATCGGCACACTGATGGCAATGATGAACCTCCGGACATATTTCTCCGCAGACGGAAGGACACTGGTGACCACAACTGAGTGTTAAGGAGCAGCGTTTAGAGCATGGAAGCAGGTCACAGGGTACTGCGCATGGTAATTTGCAGGCGCCCCGATGTGGACAAGACCAAGAGCAATTTTCGACGCAAGGAATGCAAGGTTCGTGGCACTTCTTACTGCAACGCGAGTGACTGCATCGAACTTGGCACGGCTCCACGCAAAGCCGACATGGCTTTCCTTCATGGCAAGTCTCTGAGCAAGCGTGGCTGCAAGTGGTGTATTGTCTACCACATGGATTCTTGCAGACACTATGATTAGCCGTCAAAATGTGGCCATCTTCATCTCTTGTATTGCAATTCTTGCAAGTTTGTTTGCAGTCGTGGCCACATTCGAGGGCAGCGCCACATGAAGCGTCGCACGGATAGTTCGCTGCAAGTGGAAGTTCGTAGCAACAAACCTTTACAGTATGCTTGCAGCCTGGCATAACAGTTCCCACCAATACTTGACATTGAACAGCTTCCGGAGTCTGTGCAAGATGACATGCCAACTTTGTACGGACATGTCCACAAGGTAAGGCAATATTCGACATTTGAATCTGACATTTTGGATCGCAAGGGTCTCCGCAAACCTTCGGGCATGCGTGGTCACAGCCTTTTTTTACCCTCTGACAGCGCTCCAGGCACCTAACTGCATCATGTAGTGGTTCTGAATGACACTTATTGATACATGCATGTCCGCATCTAAGTCGTGAGATGCACTTTCTATCGCAGCCACCTTCAGGCGAGAAGATAGAGAAGTCATCAGGCTCGGACACTTCTATTGGTGTTTCCTTGTGTCGGGGGCAGCAGAGCGCTAGAGTCTGACCTAGATTTCCGTCGTTCTCGAGGATCGTGATAACCTGATCCCACATAGGAATACAACGTGCAGTATGTGCATTGCCGATAACGTACATTCCGTGGCGAGCGCGACTGAGCAAGACATTGATGCGGTTCGACGTTTTTAGGAAACCGCATTTCCTCTCGTCGTTGCTCCGGACCAATGAGATGATGATGATTTTCGCTTCTTCTCCTTGGAAGTTGTCCACTGTAGCCACCCTCAACGCATCCAGTAAAGTTGTCTTCCGAACACTGCCTGCAGTTGCACTTGTCTCTTCTCCATTGTCATCCTCCAAGCCCTTTGCTTCTAAATCTTCCATATCTCGGTCACCAACTACTATTGCCAAGGAGGATCGTAGGCGCTGTTTGAGTTTCTGCAACTGTCCCAAATACGGAGTCAGGACTGCGATATCTTCATTCCGGTAGATTCCTTGGCGGACGAGATGGGAGACCAGAGCAGCTGTCATCTCTACTTCCCAGGTATTAGTCTTGGAGAACGACTGCGCTGGATTCGAGGGCGAAGCATCTTCCTTCTCGTTGTGATCGAGCCAGAAGAGACGTTTCCGCATTCCGTCGACTTCTGGATACGTGGATACTGATGGGTGATCTTGCAATTTAGGATAGAGTGTGGACCTAACCAGCTCCGCAATCGATGGATACATCCGACGTTGAACTTCCAGCGAACTGTAAGGTAGCTTCGGGTATCCCGATTGAGGGTGGATCAGTCGTTCAAAAAGCGAGATATCCAAAGAGAACTTTGCACCTCGGGGATTTTCGTACTGGAACTCGTAGTTGTTGATTTGAGGCCTTAGCTGCTCGTGATCCCCAATGAGAATGGCATGCTCGACTGAAGGCAGGAGTGCCGTAAGGGTATGTGCTTCTAACACCTCGCCCGCCTCTTCGATCATAACTACTTTTGCCCGTACGCGGCTAAGGACGTCTAAATTTCGTGCTAGGCCAGCAGTGGTGACACCAATGACGTGTGCGCGAAGAAGGCAACGCAGATCCAGCTCCTGATGGCACTTTTTGAGCGAATCTCTGATGTGCCGATATGAATCGAGAACATGTAGGAAGCGGCGGTTGAGCTCTCTCGTGCGTTGCTGGACCCAATGTTTATGCAATTCTGATCGCTCGAGGCCGGACATGTCCTTTAGATTGGCGTTGAGGAGTTCTGAGACCGGGCGAGTGGAAGTGATTCGCTTGGGTGCTGTTTGGATCCAGCTGTTTAGAACATTGAACCTTTTACCTTTTACCTCCTGAAATCCGTGTTCATCGACTCCTCGTCCGAAAAGTTGTTGAAAGTGGCTATTTTCATGGGTTTCGAGATAATCTCTGACATTGCTCCAATGAGCTGGATCTCTGAGGCCTGGCATGAGCTCCTCGATCTCGTCAAGAACGATATCTAACCTTCGGTCTTTGTGGGCCTGATTTCCTTCGATATGTGGTGGAAGGTCAATTCCTGGAGGAGTTCTGATTTCGACCTCGATCCCAAACGGATAAGCTGCTCCACGCCGTCCTTGACCAGATGTTCGAGAAGTTGGTCCAGAGCGTGATTTGTGTAGCATACACAGATTATAGGGCCAAGTTTAGCTGCATTGCGATTTTTGAGTAAGGCTTTGATAATAGCAACACCGGTATAGCTTTTGCCGGTGCCTGGCGGACCTTGGATTAGCGCAATACAGCTCCTTAAAGCATTTATTGTAGAACGTCGCTGTGCATCATCGAGTGTCGATCTCTCACGGAGCGTGGTATCGTCGAAAGGTTGTCCGGGTTTTAGTCTCAGCTGCTCCCCACCAGTCAAGGTCTCCAGATCGAAGGCGAAACCAGGCCTGCGAGAGTAGGCAGGGGCATGTATTTCGACATCCCCTGCATGTTGTATGCCTGGGGCGATGAACTGAGAGAAAGGGAGATCCAGGGTGCGGCTCATTTTCTGAATGGCTTGCAGAGTCGGTTGAAAGGATGGCAGCAGGATTCCGGGGAACTCCACAAGCGACTGTCGTAGCTTACGAGCTTTTCCCAGGTGACCGTTGATCCAAGTGATATCTTCCGAATGATCGTCCACCAGGCTCAGCATCAATGTGGCTCGGTCCACATGCTTGAACAGGTTCGGTCGCTCATCGGAGGCTCTCCAATACCTGGCCAATCGATCTTCACGTTCTTCACCATTTCTGTTCTTTGGCGGAGGCGTCGGAGCAGGATCGCAAACTGAGAAGAAGATAGCACGACCTGTGGAAGACACAAGGCATACAAAAGCATCGATCTGCAGCTGTTTGGTATTCCTCCACCACTCTTCTCGCTCCTTGGCTCCCTTCTTCGCCAATGCGGGAGGTTGGTCAAACTTAGCCACAACCTGGAGCCCTCTCTTCCGATCGAATTCAAGTCGAAGCAGAGCAACATTCTGATAGATGATATTGCGAACGCCATTGTTCTGTCGCTTCGGTGGCGATTGGGCATTGGCGGGTCTGGTGAGCCGCTTACATTCCATGTGTACCGCATCCCGGAACTGACCAACTGTATCTTCACGCAGCAGTCTAAATTGTCGGTCGAGTAATCCCGCCAGACCAGGAAGATGTTGCTTCGTAGGATCGCTCAAAGGGAGGTACTCCAATCGTGGGGACTGAATTTCGTCGATAGTTGGCAGGATCTTGATGTCGAAGATATTTGCGTGATCATTATCGTGGCGTGGACCTAGTTCAGATAATACGCCAGGAAGGTCTGGACCTGATTCGAAAACCGGTCGATGGCTCTTTTGCTCTGGAGCGCGGTCCCCCAACAATGGCATTGCAGCTCCAACACCAAGTCGCTGGCGGATACGGGCTAAGCTTCGGCTTCCGACCTGGAGGAGCTGTTCTGGAACAGTAGTTGATAAGTCATTCACAATTGACGTGAACTCGGCAATGACCTGAGCGCCTTGGTTTAACTCCACGATCCTTTCCAGCACTGCTAAGCTCGCTGTTACCGCGATCGAAGTTAGCTCTTCATCCTTGGCTGTTTCGTCCCAAGCAAGGGCCCCAAGAGCAGAAGTTGTAGCCTTGAAAAGGTTGATAGCACGACGGCCATTTGGGCCAAAAAGAAACGTGCAAATAGTATCGAGTGGTATCTCCAGAATCAGGGAGGACAGAATGTCCGGGTGAGAGATGGTTCGGAAAAAGGGAAGCGTTCTATCCAAGTATTTACGCAGCCTCGTTTCCAGCTCGACGCCATCGGTCTGTTCATCTACAAGGGCCTTGATCATGGCCAGCCCTTCTTCAGTCGCTAGCTTCTTGATAATCTGTTGCCCCGTCTCGGTATGCTCTTTGCTGACAAGGTCCCAGCCCATCTTGAAGAAGTTCTCCAGCTCCATAGCTTGAAACCGCGCATTCTGCCTCGGTATAAGGAATGTCCATTGTCGGAAGCCGGTTTCGAATTCGGTCCGTGGTCGTGACCTAGTGGTAGCCTGCAAGGGTTGAGTACTGGCACTGTCACCCGCCACGGTTTCGTGCGAGAACTTGCAACGCTGCCCTTTGAGGCAACCCTTCAATGTCCCTAAGTATGGGCATGGTTCGTGAGGAGGTGCTTTTGACGTGGGCTTGGACTCGTGAGTGAACTTGCATCTGTTTCCGTATCTGCATTTCCCACGCACGAAATTATGACAGGGTCTACTATCAGACAAGCAGTGTCAGGTCATGTCGTCCTGTATCAAAATGGGTCTACTTACGCATGAACGTCTGCCATATCGGTTCGAAAGAGCCGGGCTTGGGATCGCTGGAAGTTTGTTACGAGAGGTAACACTCTGGCAGAGCTTTCTTGTAGTGGGGTAAGGCTACTACAAGGCTAACGTATTCGCATTCTGCGGAGGCTCCAGCTGAGAATTTGACACTTTTCGAAGTCAGCTCTGGAAGGTTCGAGCTGTAGAAGGTGTTTGCAATACCAGTCAATGGGCAGAAGAAAACAAGTTGCTCCTCTGTCCCTTATAGAACGATGTCCTTCTATCCGGTTCGATGCTGAGTGGGGCAACTCGGTAACACACATCCAGCGAAACAAATGTCAGGACTCAAGCCACGGACAGGGATTATCAACCAATCACAACATGAAGACCACTATCCAAAGCTCTGCATCACCTGGTAGTATTCGATATTATTTCGCCCGATAAGCCGCATTCTCACCAGAACCAACATTACGGGGCTGGAGAACATATGCTGGAGATGGGAACTGCAATTCTGTCTCTGGAATGTACGAAGGAAGTTGAGAAGATTCAAAGTATGAACCACCAGCTCGCCGATCTCGAGTATTAGCGTGTGCAATTCCAATGTCCTTAGCCTGCTACAAGACCCTAACCTTAACCCCGCGCTAAACCTACTTAATTTTATTAGTAAAACCCTACTAAATCTAAGTAACTCTTATATTAATATTATATTTTTATTATAATATTACTTAAAACTCTTACTATTACCTAAGGCTCTTATATAGCTTATATACTTAGTTATTAGTATTTTAAATACCTTAAAGTACTTACTAGGTAGCCCCTACTACTAGTACCTCTTACTATATTACCTTTACTAATTAATAGGGTAATACTATTACCGCCGCTACTACTTAATAAGAAGGAGATTAAGAAGTAGAAGAAAGATAAGGAGTAAGCTTATATTTAAGCTTAAAAGAAGGTAGAGTAAGAGGAGTAAATAACTATAAAATAAATATAAAAAGAGGAGGCTTTTTATTATAAAGAGGAGGTAAAATAAAGGTTAACTTAATTTAATTATATTATAAAAAGGAGCTTCTTAAGCTTAAAAAAGAGATATAATATTATTAGGCTAATAAAGATAAATATAAGGAATAGTAGATAAGGATAATAATTAAAGAGCTCCTTAATAAAATTAATTTTATTTATAAGTTATACTTACTTAAAACCCTTAAGGTAATAAAGAGGAATAAAGAGTAGAAGAATAGACCTTATAACTATTTTATTAATATTTATCTATATTAGTAAACTAGGGGAACCTATATATTATAAAAATATATGTATTATACTAGTATTATACGTATATAACTAATACGCTTATATATTAGTCCTAGAGCTTATTATAATACTATAAGTTATAAAATACGTATTTAGCTAGATTTAGTAACTTTTAGAAATACTAGGTAATAGGACTAATAGGGGATAAGTCCTACTAATTAGTTATAATATAACTATATTAAGCTAGTACTAACTAGGTAATTATAATAAGGTACTAAGTCTTATTAGTAGTTAATAGTACTAATACTTAGTAAGAGAATTAATCGCAGGCGTAATATAGGTATAAGAAACGGGACTAGGCTAGGGGGGTACTCTACGCGTATATAAATTACGTGAATCAACTGTATTTAAAACCTATATTACGCTAGTATTAATAATATAACCGTTATAACTCTAGTAAGCTTCCTATTTCTTCCTAGGGCTAGAGGAAAATCACGGATTTAAGGCCTTAAATCCGGATTTTCTATATTTAGGACTTTTAAGCTAGAATAAAAAAAACCTGAAATTTTCCTATTTATTACCTATGTATTTTACCTGAAAATTACGCTTTTAGTAGAATTAGTAGTTTGAATTTTCTATACAAGTTCCTAGTTTACTAATATAAGGGTAAAGTCTAGTTTATATATCTAATATATATAAGCTAATAAGATTAGTAGATTATTTAAGAAAAGAAACTTTAATAGCTATCTATTAAATATTAAGATTAATAAAGTAATAGCTAATAAAACTATTATTAAAATAGTTAATATTTTAAGTTAAGTTAAATTAATATACTTTAAAGTAACTTATTAATACTTTAACTTAAAAGACCTAACTATTAATAAATAAGAGTTATATATTAAGATTATAATTATAAAGTAATAAAAGAAATATTATAATTATATTCTAAATATATCTCTTATAATTACTAATTAAGCTAGTTTAATAAAGAGTATTTAAGAGGTTAATAGCCCTACTTAATAGATTATTAGGATTAAAAGCTATAATATTATTAAATTTAAACTAAGATTACTTATAAAGGTTAGAGTATTAATAATATTAAGAGTATAAAGGATACCTTATTATATATCTATACTAGATCTATTACTACTAGGCTTCCTAATAGTATTATTTAGAAGTTAAAAGGTAAACTAAGTTAATTTAAAAAGCTTTAAAGGGAGGAGTATTAGTACGCTTATAAGCTAGCTAATATAAGAGGAGGTAGATAGTAAAGAAATAGATAGTAAGTAAGTAAATAGCTAGGAGGAGGTTTTTAAGAAGTATAATATCTTTAACTATCTATTAATATAATTTATAAAATTAAGACCTCTACTATTAAGCTATTTCTTATTTAAATACTTCTATCTTACTATTAAATATATACCTAGTATTACTATATTTAAAGTACTCCTTTATAAACCTATTATATCTACTATACTTAATAGTATACTTTAAGAAGCCCTTAGAGTTATTTTAAAAGATAGGGTAAAAGCTCTTAAAATAATATCTTATCTAGATCTTAAGTATATTAATATAAGCTTAATAGGATTATAATCTAATAAATAGGAAGATAGATACTTAATAAGATAGCCCTTCTATTTAATAGCCTTAATAATTTAAGTATTAATATAAATACTAATATTATCTAAGATAATAATACTTTACTCTTAAAGATACTTATTATATAATAGTAGTAGCTTATTAATTAGCTAGTTAATAATCTCCTCCTTTAAATATTAATCCTTTTTAATACTAGTATATAGAAGGTAACCCTTAATAGTATATATAAGTAGAATACTATATATATTACCTTATCTTATATTACTATAATAGTAAGTAGAATTACTTATAAGTATATATATTATAAATCGCTATATTATCTAGAACTTAAATAAGGACTTATTAATAAAGATAAGCTACTCTACTTTTACCTTACTAGTAAAGACTTATTAGATAACTTAAAGCTCTTAACTTTAAGGGCTTATATATTAACTAGTCTTATAAGATATCTTAGTATCTTTTAAAGCTTATAAAATAGTAGATTAATAAATAGATATATCTTATTCCTCTATTAAGTAATAGGCTAGCTCTTTCTAAAATAGTTATAATTTCTAATACTAATAATTAAGTAGAGTATTAAAAGTAGTAGGTATTATTAAATAACTCTAGCTTAGATAGTATAAATAATAAGGGACTATTATCTACCTATATATATAAAGATTTCTTTTCTATTAGAAGCCTATTTTTATAGATATATAAGTATCTTTTATAACTACTTTAAGGTACTAATATAATTTAAATAGGAGGCAGGTATACTTATAAATAGAGGAGTCTTTTCTAAATAGTAGTATAACTCTAGGATAATAAGGGTAATAAGAGTAATAAAGGTACTAAAGTAGATAGAAGGATAGAGAGGTAGAGAGGTAGATCTAGAGCTATTATACTAACTAGTTAATAAGATACTAAATACTAATAGCTTTATAATTACCTAATTAGATTATATTCTAATAATTATAAGATAATATTTAATACTAATATAAGAGTTACTTAGATTTAGTAGGATTTTACTAATAAAACTAAGTAGATTTAATATAAGGTTAGAGTTAGAGTCTTATAATAGGCTAATAATATTAGAATTATATACGCTAATAACCTAGTATATATTAACTAGCCTATCTATTATATAATAGGTCTAAGGTCTTATAAGATCTACTTTTAATCTAAGTAGCCTTACTAGTAACCTAATTTAAGGATAGATATAAGAGATATATTTAGAATTATTCTACTTTATTTATACTAAGATATAATATATAGTTATTAGTAATATATTATCTTATATAAATTAGACTACCTTTAATATATTATCCTTATAAGTATATATTTATTATATTAATAAGTATATAAGTAAATAATATCTATTCCTAATATATAATTATTTAACTACTAAATAGCTAGTCTACTACTATTAAACTAATATATAATAAGTATAAAACCTTTTATAAGAGCTCTAATACTTAAGAAACCTCTTATATCTAAGTAATATACTTCTAAAATAACTATATCTAGTTATATATATAATAGTTTAAAGGTAGAATATATTATAATCTCTATTATATATAGTAAATAGACTAGTTATATTAAATTAATACTTTAAACTTAAAGTTAAGTCTCTAACTTAATTCTTAGTAAGTTAATACTAAAATTCTAGTCTAAGTATTTAAGTTAGTACTAATATTTACTTAGTATTAAATATTAGTATTAAAGTATTAATCTAACTTACTAAGACTTTAGTCTTACTTATATTATCTTACTAAGATTATAATATTAGGAATTATTCTTAGTTATTTACTAAAAGATATAGAATTTTATTATAGTATAAGTTAATATATTTATTATATTAACTTTAAAGCTTTATATCTTTATAAGTTTTAAAGTTTATTAAAAGGTTTTTTTAGTATTAAATAGGATTTAAGCTAAATTTTTAGCTTCTAAAAATATATTACCTAATTAGGCCTAAGTTATAATTTACTACTAGGATATCTTATAAGATATCTTATTCTAAGCTAAAAATTAGGTTAATCTTATACTAAAATCCTATATATTTCTAGCTTATATTCTTAGTTATATTAATATTATATTAAAGGATAAAGCTTAGTAACTACGTTTTATATTAATAGAGTACTTACTAGATCTATCTAATATTAAATAATTTTAAGGGTCTAATAGATAATATAATAGTTATATTAGATATCTAGAATAGTATCTAGGAATAAGATAATAAGATAATAAGACTTTATAAATATAACTACTTACTTATTCTCTTAATATAAGGGCTTATTTCTAATATCTAATTAGTAGACTAGATAGTATCTCTATTAGTACTATAGTAGTTTATAAAGCTATTAATTTAATACTAGTAGCCTATAAATTATTAAAGCTCCTCTACTTAAAATAGGTAGTAAGGCCTTAGTAACTTATAGTAGTAGATATAACTTATAAATAATAGTAGATATCTTATTATAACCCCTATTATTATCTTATAACCTCTATAAATATCTTATTATAACTAGACTAACCGCGTTAGATTAGTACTTTAAACTCGAGTCGAGTTTCTAACTTAACTCTTAGTAAGTTAATACTAAATTCCTAGCCTAAGTATTTAGATTAGTATTAATAGTTAGTACTAAGTATTTAAGTTAATATTATAAGGTAGTACTAAGTATTAGTACTAAAGTATTAACCTAACTTACTAAGACTTTAGTTTTAGTAAGGGTATTTTACTAGATTATAATATTAGGAATACTTTATAGTAATATAAAAAGGTAATATAATTATTTAATATTTATTAGTAGATAGCTTATCTATCTATCTAGTTAGATATCTCTATAATCTTATACTTATAATCCTTCTATTTATTACTATCCTCCTTATTATACTTATACTTATACTTATTATCTTTACTATTACTACTAGTCTTACTAGTATCTTCTAGCTTATATTCCCTATCTTCTTCTTTATCCTCCTTAGTAGTATACTTAATTTCTTTCCTATTAGTACTAACTTTAATTAAGATACTCTCCTTATCTTAATCCCTCTTTATAGGATTAGGTATAACGCGATCCTTTATATTAAATATATTAGTATACTCTTATATAAACTTAATATAAGTATTTATAGTATTAGGGTCTTATATATCTTTTAACTCCTCTAGACCCCTATAATATATAATCCTTTACTTAATAATTTATATAATTAATAGATTAAATTTAGTAAATTCTAGCCTAATAGTATTTATATCTTCCTTAGAAGTATTCTAAAAGTTAAGTTAATTAGAAGATAGGATTAAAGATAGATTATATATTTACCTCTTTTATAGAACTAGTTATACTATTTATATTCTTTATATTATTTACTAATTTATCTAGCTTAGCTTATTCCTTAATAGCCTCTTTATTATCTTTAAGGCGTAGCTCTATCTTAAAATATTCTATTATATAGTATTAGCTATTTAAGAAGTATTATATTACTTAATTATATTACTATAAATCCCTCTTTTATATCTTTCCTCCTTTATAATATCCTTTACCTTAATTACTAGCTTTATATAATCCTCTTTAGTAGCTATCTTCTATATATCTAATTCCTTTAACTTCTTAATCCTCTTTAATACTACTACGTAGTTATTAGATACTTTTATATATAATAGCTTCTTATTATTATCTTAGTCTTTTACCTATTCTCTACTTATAATTAATTTAAGATTCTAGTTATAAGGACTTAATATTATTATAATATTATATTAGCTTATCTATCTAGTAATATATTTAAGTAATATAATTAGTAATAAATAATTATTATATATTAATAAACTACCTTACTATAATATCTTAAGTATATAGAGGTAGGAGGAATTATAAATAAGATTTTAAGGGGTAATTCTACTTATAATTATACTTATAATTATATAGAATATTCCGCTTAATATTACTTTACCTTATATTAAAACTTCTAAACCTTATATTCCTTCTTTTATCTACTATTATATATATTTAATAACTTTAATAATAGCTTATACTAAGTAGACTAGTAATATTATTTTATAATATATTTCTTACTCTATATATTAATAGGTAGATAGTATAATTAGGTAATAAAATACTAAAATTACTAGGTAGAGGGGGTAAACCCTTATAAGATAGGAGAGTAAATAAGCTATTATATAAGAAGGGAAAGGTAATATAATTAGGTAATATATTAAAATATAATTAGGTAATCCTTTATAATTATTAATACTAAAATTAATAATATAAAGATAAAAGTATAAGGTTAACTTAGGTCTTAAAGCTTTAAGGGAGATAAGATAATATTAAAAGTTTATTTAATAATCTTATCTTAAAGCTAATATTTAGTTATATTATAAGGGAGGTTATAATAGATATTATAGGAGTTAATATAAACTTATATTAATTCTAAAGTTTAACTTTAAAAGTATTATAAGATATTATAAAAGTATTTATAATATCTTTTCTCTTAAGTAAGTATATTATTATTTTATATTACTATTTAATTCTTATAATAATTACTTATTAATATATCTTATAATATAAATTTAAATCTACTTTATATCTATACTAAATATATTATTATTATATAAAGAGATTTAAAGCTTATAAAGGAATTAATAGGGAGCTTTACTATTATACTATTTAATACTTAAGGGTAGTAATAGTTTTATAGTATTAGAAGTAGAGGGTAGGTCTAAGATAGTATAATACTCCTAGTATTATAGCGCTCCTAGTATTATAGTACTCCTAATATTACGGCGCTCTTAGTATTTTAATACTCTTAATAAGATAAAGAATTATATTACCTTCTTATATTATCTTTATATATATATATAGAAATTAAACCTACTTTTTAAATATACTACTTAATTATTAGATAACTTTAAAATAATAACTACTAATCTATTTATCTTAAGATATCTATTAATTTTAATATAAAAGGATCTTTACCTCTATTAATACTTTAATTAGTATCTTCTTCCCTTTAAAGAATATCTTAGGATTTAGTAAGAGCTTCTTTAAGGTTTAAACTTATAATATAATTATAATACTTTAAAAGTATTATTTATTTTATAGACTCTAATTCTAACTATATATAATCTTATAAATATACTCTTTAAGTAAGATTAAAGACTCTCTTAATACTTATAAATAATATTAGATATAAAAGGATATCCTTAGCTATTTATATTAGATTTAGATAAATTAAAGTATTATCCTTCTAGTACTCCTATATAAGAATATCCTCTAGTAGACTTTTAAAATAAAAGTATTAAATAGCTTTACTTTATAATAAAGACTTATAATTTAGAGATTAAAGTAAGCTTCTCTTTACTCTTATTAAAGGCTATTACTAGTTAGTATAAATTTAAATATATTACTATATTATATTACCTTATTAATATTTTATATATCTTATATATTAATCCTTCTAATAACTAGTAATATCTTATAATACTTATAAAAGTAGTTAATAAATTTATTTTTATACCTCTCTTTATAAGAGGTTAAAGTATTATTATTATTTAACTCCTCTTATTTATCCTAAGTTTTATATAGACTTAATTTTATAAAAGGGTCTAGAATATTAGTAAGATTATATATTAATCTACCTTTACCTTCTATTCTAGAATAATACTTAGTAAGTTTTATTAAGGCTACTTTATAAATATAAATAATACTTACTTTATTAATAATCCTACTATTATATATTATTATTCTAGTACTATTAAAATATTTAAAAAGAGTATTATATAATTAGAATTCTAAATATATACTTATATTTATTATTTAAGAAACTATTAAAGTAAGTTAATAGATAGGATTAAATATTTTACTAAGTAATAATATAATTAACTATTTATATTTATTAAGGTTAATTATACTAATTTTTAGATTAATTATATTTTTATCTATCTAAGTATTAATAAAGTTATATAGCTAATATATATAATAAAGTATTAAGTATATAAAATTCTAATAAATATAAATATCTTATATAAGTTTTTAAGGTCTTCTACTAGAGTTTTCTTATAATAATAAAAAATAAAGCTTTTATTAAGAAGATAAGTTAATTACTATTATAAGAGCGCGGATCTATTTAAAATATTAGTAAGTATATTACCTATTTATATTACCTTTATAATATTATACCTTCTTAATAATAATTAATAGACTTATACTTACTTAGGTATCTTTAACTAAAGTATCCTCTAGTAATATTATAATATTATCTAAAGCTTCTAAGTCTAGGGCTTTAATAAAGTCTTATATTATAAGGTTAAAGATATAAGTTATATAAGGAATAGAGTTTTATAATTTATTCTATTAGATATCTTACTAAGCTAGATATTTCTCTAGTTTATCTTTTAAGGTTCTATTTACAGGCCGGAAAGATATAGGATTTAAGTATAAGATCGAGGCGATTTTCGGACTAAGATAGGATAACCTACAGGATATCCCAGTGGCAAATCGCGAACTAGGCCTAATTAGGTAATATTTCTTTATAGGCTAAAAATTTAGCTTATGCCCTATTTAACGCTAAAAAAATCTTGTAGAAAACTCTAAAACTCGCTAAGATATAAAGCTCTAAAGTTAACGTAATAAATATATTAGCCTGTACTATAATTAAATCTCTTATCTTTCCGGCTAGTAGTTCTATTATTACTAGTATTATTAGTAATAACCCTAAAAAGCTTATCTTTAATTCTATAAAGAGTTAATATCTTTATTATCTCTACTATAAGTAAATACCTAGAATACTAGATATTAAGTAGTATAAAAGTAATAAGATATTCTTAATATTAAAAATTAGTATTAGCTTAATAGACTAGTACTTTAAAGTAGGTAACCTTTTAGGGACTAGACTAGGTATCTAATATAAGAGAAATATATCAAGGATATTCTAGATCTACTTTAATTTTTATATATATTCCTTTAAAATCTAAAAAGATTATACTTTATAATTTAGTATAATAGATTAGAGTTAAATCTAGATAAGTTATTAATAGTAATTACTAAAACTCTAGTTAATTAATAGTCTAGAAAGACTAGTTTAAGGTAAGAAAGTATTTATTCTACTTCTCTTAATAAAAGTTAGTAGAAAACCTAGTATTACTTTTCTTTTAAAGTTATCCCTAAATAATTAGTTTTATATTACTAATTTATATTACTATAAATAATATACCTAACTTAAAGAAAGTCCTATTTATAATAATAGGTTAAGCCGCTTATAAAGAAAGTATTTATTTATTTTAAGATATTTCCTTATATTAAATATACTTAAATTACTAGTAGCTATTAAGTAGTCTAGAATTCTATTATACTTCTTATAAGTAATCTTTAATAATCCCTTAACTATTAAAGTAATTTAGATAAAGTTATCTTAAATACTAACCTATTTACCTAATATAATCTTCTTAATCTAGAGTAGATCCTTAATTTTAGTACTAGACTTTATTTTAATACTTTAATTAATAGTAGTTTACTACTATTATACTTTAAACTAGACTTTAGTATACTAACTCTATTTAATAAATTTACTAATTTTTACTAGAATTAAGTCTAGGAAATCTTCCTTAATAGTTTTAATAGTATTTTAAAGAAGTACTTTCTTTTCTTAAAAGGAGTTATCTAATATATTCTATTTAACCTAACTTACAGATTAGCTAGGATAAAGACTACTAGATATAAAATTATCTATATTAAGATTATTAAATTCTAATTAAATAGCTTTATTATTAAGGCTTATAAAACTTAATACTTTTAAAGGACTTAAAGGGACTAATATATTCTAGGTACTAATAGTAAGAGAATTAAGAGTAATATAAAATAGTAATATAAACTATTATATTATATAGAATAATAAGTAATAAATATTAGGTATAAGATAAATCCTAATAATATTAAAGTATTTAAATTTATCTTATAAGGAAACTATATTAGTCCTTTATTAATTTATTAGTAGCTTAGCTTCTTAGTAATACCTTAGTAAGTTAGGTTAATCTAACCTAACTCGCTAAGATACTAAGGGCTTTTTAAGTTAGTACTAGAAGTAGGTACTAAGTATTTAGGTTAGTACTTAAATAGGTACTAAGTATTTAGGTTAGTACTAATATATAGTACTAAAACCTAACTTAATAGTTAGTCTAATTATAACTACTACTATTATCTTATTAATAAGATATTTATAGTAGTTATAAGTTATAATAAGATAATAGTAGAGGTTATAATAGGATATTTATAAGGGTTACAAGATAATAGTATAACTTATAATAAGATATTTATAAGGGCTATAATAGGACGTTTATAAGGGTTATAAGATAATAGTATAAGTTATAATAAGACGTCTATAATAGTTATAAGTTATAATAAGATAATAGTAAGGGTTATAATAGGATATTTATAAGGATTACAAGATAATAGTATAGCTTATAATAAGATATCTACGGGGGTTATAAGATAATAGTATAAGTTATAATAAGATATTTATAAGGGCTAGCTATAAGATAATAGTATAACTTATAACTAGATATTTATAAGAGTTATAAGATAATAGTATAAGTTATAATAAGATAGTAGTAGTAGTTACAGGGCTTATAGTATAGTAATAGCAGGGCTTATAGTATAGTAATAGTAAGGCTTATAGTATAATAATAGTAGGGCTTATAATATAATAGTAGTAGTAGTTATAAGGCTTATAATATAATAATAGTAGGGCTTATAGTAAGATAATAGTATAATAGTAGTAGTAGTTATAAGATTTATAATATAATAATAGTAGGGCCTATAATATAATAGTAGTAGTAGTTACAAGGCCTCTAGTATAATAATAGTAGGGCTTATAGTATAATAATAGTAGGGCTTATAATATAATAGTAGTAGCGTTTACAGGGCCTCTAGTATAATAATAGTAGGGCTTATAATATAATAGTAGTAGTAGTTATAAGGCTTATACTATAATAATAGTAGGGCTTATAATATAATAGTAGTAGTAGTTATAAGGGCTATAATAAGGCTATAGTAGGGGTAATTATAAGGGTAGCTAGGGGTTAAAATACTATAAATTATATATATAAGATAATTTACAGCTTTATTTTAATATTTATTTAGTATCTATAAGTTATAATTAAGACTATATATTATTAAGACCTTACTACCTATTTTAAGTAGGAGAGCTCTAATAATTTACGGGCTACTAGAAGGGTTTACTAGGTAACTATTTATACTTAGTAATTATCTAGCCTTATAAGGCTAGTCCCTTATAAGCCTACCCTATTATAGTCTAAAATATTAATTCTATACTATAAATCTATAAAATAACTATTTCTAAAGCTATTTATATTATCCTTTATAAGGTTTTCTTATCTATATATCTTATTCTAATTAACTAATTCCTCTAATTACTTATCCTTCCTATCCTTCCTAGCCGTTTAGTCTTTATAACCTATTCTAACTCTATTATAAATCGCCTAGTCCCCTAGCCTTATTTTATATAATCTTTCCTACCTAGTTTAGCCTTTAATAATAGAGGAAGAGATAGTAGAGGTATATTTAATATATTAAATAGGTTTATAAATAGTATTATAATAAAATTTAGGTTAGGAAGAGTTATAAATTATAAACTCTAATACTCTAGGATAGCCTTATAGGGTATTAACCCTATAAGGCTAGACGGTTACTAAGTATAGACGGTTACCTAGTAAACCCTTCTAGCGTTAAATCAATGGCTTTGCAAACTGCTGTATCTAGTAAAGACGGCCGTTACTACGGAGACAGACTTTTCTAAGACCTCCCGAAAGACTACGACAGCAAATATCGAATACACATCATTTCTAAGCACTTGGCGATGCAATCAACCACTAAAGTACCTATCGTCGCGTTCGGAATCCTCGCTCATTCACGTCGACCTTGCTTGCATGGTAATGAATATTCTCATAGACCCGAGATGTACTTGGCGAGCCGAAGACACGCCGACCTTTGCCGTCTAATATGACAATCTCGATATGTATGTCAGTCAGTTATTGGTGAAGGCGAGGTCGGCATGCGTGAAAGAAGATTCAAAAGCTCAGGGGATCCTTTGGGCTGTTCCATGATATGCGTTGGGTCAACATGTTCGACACGAAAGCTTCCTGTGGAATGATTTGCTGGTTGGGAGATGAATTCCACAATATATGCTGCAGCCTTGCTGACTGTCCGAAGGCTTTCGCCCTCATAGTCATCTAAGAACTGAACGATTTTCCTGAATTTGTCATCTGGAACGCATGAAATCCTCTAGGGATGTTAGTCCAGCCGACGATAGGCATTTAGGTGACACTTGCATGCTATCCGTGATATTCGCAGCAAGCCCTTCTTTGGAGGTTTTCTTGCATAAAGGCAGCAGTGCAAGTATTCCCGAGCCCCATGCCTCTACTAAAATATGGAGCCGTCGACCAAGTCTCCGTAAATCTGAGATCTCATTGTATTTGCTGCTGTAGCCGGCACTGCGTTCTTCTAATTCGGGATGGACCTCTTGCATTATCAATTTCGTGATCCTGGCCTCCGCATTGTTCAAGGGATTGCCACGTTGTCGCTTCGCATGTGGTACAATATCTTGCGCTGTATTAATGATAAAAGCGCCATTAGCCTCGCGCTGTGAGTCTGAATTTTCTGTGAACAGTTTGTGAATGTGGCACAGTCTGATGAGATTGAGATAGGCTGTGCTTCCTCGTAGGCTCCCGATACTCTCCAATCTTTGTGCATTAGAGATTTCCTGCATTATTTCCGTCAGACCACTTCCTAGAGGGGTTCGATAGGCCCGAAGGACATCTTTTAAGACGACCACTGATTCACAGTTGGCGATTGTGTAATTGAAAATCTTGATGAGATATGTATACTTGTCCAATCCCAATCTTGCAACGTGTTCTATGGTGCCTGCCTCATTAAGCCAATCCTTAGGACATGGTAACCCCGAGATCTCACATTTTCTCCTTTCTTGCAGTATGTACGGTTCAAGGAGGGTGTATTGTTCTGCGAAATATAGTTTCTCCTTTGTCCTTTTTCTTTTGGAACCCGCTTTCACCGTAGATACTTTTCGCTTTTTGGCAACATCAGCTCGCTTGGATCTCTGATCGCTCGTTCGGTTGGCTGTGTCATGTTCGTTCACATCGTTGACGTTTTCAACCTCTGCACGGGCCTTCCCAACAGCTGAAGAACTGGCAGACCTTAGCAGAGGGCCCAGACTTGGGACCGCTTCGTCGCTCGAGGCGGCACTTGGTCCCTCGTTTAATCCTGTTGGCCCTTCGATCTCAATTTGCTCAGTATTACTGGCGTTGTGACTGTTCGCGTTCTCATTCAAGTCTTTGTCGTCGTTTAGAAATAGGATTTGAGAGCAAAAGCTCAAGTCGCCATGCTCCTCGACCTCCAAGTGATCTACGGACGAACAATGAAGCGGCATGTAAATATTAGCATCTACTGCAGACGGCAAGTCCTGATCAGGCAATATTCTACTGCCAGCCTTTCCAGCCGGCTCTGCAAATACATCTTCCAGCTCGTACAGGTCTGTTGGATTAACGTTGCTTTGCATTGAAGGATTCCCCAAGCCGCTCGTATCGAACTCTTCCACACCGGATTCTAAGGTCGCGTTGCCTGCGTTTGAGACGCCAGGTGACTCTTCCACAGTCCACTGTGCGAAGGAGAATTGGCCGGTGATGGCGCCCTCCAGGCTTTCTTGTTTTCGTTCATACGGCACCGCCAGCGGCAATTCATTGGTCGTGAACGGCTTGTTTTGGATAGATAATGGACCATGGTCTAGACGTAATTCTTGACCTACGGAGATACTGATGAAGGATGAATGCATCATCAGCGTTACTCTGGACGATGATACGTTGCAAGACTGACCGAAGCCGTCGCATAACCTTACGAACCATTTCGAGATCTCCATCAGTGTCCACCCAAACAGCGCCCACAATGGCACTGATGGCTGAGCTGGAGACAGTGCGAGGCGGCGGTCCTTTGCCCTGTCGAGGATTGAGTCTTATCAAGCGATCTATACCAAGTGTTTTCGCAACGTTCTCACGGTGTAATTTGGCGCTAGCGGAACGCTGAAGCTCGTTCACACTAGCTGTGAGGCCATCAGCGGCTGTAGACTTGGAGCTGGACGGCTGAGCTGACCCCGCGAAGAACCAAATGAATCGCTGACAAGAATGAATTCAATGAGTGACTCCCCGAGTTGCGCCAACCTTCGGTTGCCATCATGATTTGTCTCATCGGCACCAGCGGCCGTAAGCGCTTGGACTCCCAGGTTGATCTGTTTGTACGTGTAGCCGATGATATCTTGCACTTCGTTAATACCCGGGGGAAAGGCCATTGAGAATAAATCCTGCGATAGCCAGCCGCGGCTTCTTGGTGATCAGGTAGCCACGAATTGGTCGAAACATTGAATGAGTGGTAGCCAGTGCACTATTCCTGTTCCGGTATTTAGACAGCGCAGACATAGGGTAATGCCCTTATTGGGATTAGCTAGACTATACTTTCCAGATGTGTGTGGAGGGGTAGTAATATATTGGATCCATAGCCAATTCGCCTTCCTCACCAATATCCTACTATCCCTTTTCCTTCTTCCTCCTACTGTCTTCATCATCGCTAGATACTCCTGCAAGTGGAAGGAAAACCCAGGTATGATGCGGGCAAGACCAGGGTAATAAGATCTGCAAATCGGTTTCCTTCCTTTCCTCCCCTAAGACCACTCCAGCAATTAGGCTTGTACTAGTCGGGATATCCTGAAGCAGCTGGTCTATCCCGATTTGCTGCGCTCGGCCTTTTGCCACCAACGCTCCATGCCTGTTAAGGCATCAAACGTATATTCATCACTAGACCACTAAAGTTCATCCGACTCTCCCCGGAAGACATCCTGCACGCATCAGTACGCGGTAACGCAGAACTCAGGAACTCACTACCTCGACTCTTCCTCTAAGGCTTTCGTATATTTCATCGAGGGGCCTTTCGCAGTCAATCTGTATACTGTCAGAGAAGTGTTTACTTACGTCTGGCTATCGGCTTCTAACATCGATGACTTTATCACCAAAGAACTGCAGGATACCAGCGTTGTCTTCGACAAACGCCCCGTATCTCTTGCGGAAAATGTCTTCAGTGTCGTCCAGTCTGCCCGAGGTTTTGGCTCTGTTCAGCACTCGCTGTAGCATGACTTTTTCGGAGCAGTTGAAATGTAACACAGCCTTAGTCTTGTATCCCTATTATCTCTTGATTAGTCGTTCATGCGGAAGTCACAAAGACTGTGACTCACCTGATCTTCGAAGATTTGCGCTTGTTGTTCGCTCCTAGGGAAACCGTCGATGAGGAAGCGAGTTCTTCCATTCAATACAAGCTGATCAAGATAGCCTCCGAGAGCGTTTTGCACATAGGCAGGAGACACGAGGGAACCATTACTCATAGCAGCGTGGATGTGGACATTGTTCTGTGCTGATGGCTCTTCTGCGAGGGTCCTAAGCAGGTCACCCACCGAAACGTGCACCAGGTCAAGGTCCTTGGCCAGTCTTGTGCATTGAGTCCCCTTCCCAGCTCCCGGGCCGCCTATATATCGTGGAAGACTCAGTGAGCGTGTACGACGTGGGGAGGGTTTGAAATGTTTAACCACGTACCAATCACGCAAACAATCTCCGCCTGCATTGGGTCAAGGGAACGATCTGTAATGACCTCTGTTGCATCCATGAGATTTGTTTGCGGCTTTGAATCCATATAGTAATTGTTTCTAGCACTAAACCTACGGCTCTTCTTGTGCAAGGGATAAAGTACCTATTGGACTCCCGGATTTCCCCACTTGATATCACGTTATCTGATCGGTGCTTGATCGGGCTAGCATCCCTCAAGTCTCTCCGATTTATATAAGAGCTCGAAGATAAGAGACCAACAAGTCCTTCGCTCATCACAGCAAGCGACATATTACCTCAAGACTTCACTCAGACATGAATTACCTGACCCTAGTCTTCTTATTCCTGGCTTTGATGGTGATCATCCGGAGTCTCACCTACCTTGTTTCTCCTCACAAAAGGATCCCCATTTCCGTAAACTACCACCTGACTCGAGTGTGCAACTACTCTTGTGGTATAGAACTCGATTTCGAGTATAGCACTTCTAAGCTGTCTATCTAATCACCCAACAGGATTCTGCTTCCACACGGCTAAGACATCCTATGTCGAATCCCTCCCGAATGCCAGAAGAGGCATGGCCCTCCTCAAAGCTGCCGGCATGAAGAAGATTAACTTCGCGGGTGGCGAACCTTTCATGAAAGCTGATTATCTGGGCCAGCTCGCCAAGTATTGCAAAGAAACCCTCCACCTAGAGTCTGTCTCTATCGTCACCAATGGCAGCAAAGTCACAGACAACTGGCTAGCTAAATATGGCCAGTACATCGACATTATGGCCGTCTCATGCGATTCATTCGACGAAGCCACAAATGTCAAGATTGGCAGAGGTACAGGAAATCATCTGAAAAAGTTTCAGCAGTTGTGTCGGACGTGCAAAGAGTATGGGGTTATGTTCAAGGTCAACACGGTGGTCAACCGGTACAATTTCCAGGAAGATATGAATTCTGCGATTCAGGAGATTAGTCCCGTGCGCTGGAAATGCTTTCAAGTGCTTATCGTCCCCGAAGAAAATGGTTCGAAGGAGACACTCCGGGACGCGACACAATTCGTTATCAGTGACAATGAATGGAAGCTGTTCTGTGATAAACATAAGCACCAGGAATGCTTCGTACCGGAGGGTAATGATGTGATGGCCAGCTCCTATCTCTTGCTGGACGAATACTTGCGATTCTTGAATAAAGGCGTGAAGGGCCCGACGAAGAGTATCTTGGAGATTGGGGTTGAAGAGGCAATGAAGGATGTATATTGGGATGAGCGGGCGTTCAATGAAAGAGGCGGCGTGTATCAGTGGTCTAAGAGAGGACATGATGCTCACTCTGAGCTCGATTTCTAGAGGAATAGGAACGCGGGAGGTGAAATCAGCCTTTGGGAGCGATTATGTGCATATTCTGGCGTGTCCACAAAAGAGTGAGGGATAGGCCTCCTCCAATCACACGAGAGCTGGCTTAAATTGCGTCTGGGGTTGATTATCTATACTATTCATAATCAGTCAATTCTCAATGTATCGAATACTCATATGAAGTAGGCATAGCACCTGATACTTATTCTGTAACAGTCCCAGTAACCTGTATGCTGTGTAGATGGTGCAGCGGTAGGAACGAATACTTGGGTGCTATTGCAAGATAAGAACATCGTCATGTCCTACATGAATACGGACGGTGTAGCAACCATGCAACACAGAGCGTATCAAGTGACTCCACAATATTTGTCAGCCGTCCGGTGAAAAGACGGCGGACACGTCCAAGATATAAACCAAAATCAATACAACTCAAAACGATTTCTCCCTCGAAAGCTGTCCCCGCACAGCATCCATGGTGCGTCCTGCACGTGTGTTCCTATCCTCCCTCCGATTGTCTTTCAACCCAAAAGAATTGTAGTGAGATGAGAATGATATGCCTCCGTGTCTTTATTGCGATGTCCCAAATTTTTCGAAATAGGCTGTGAGCTTGCCTTTCGGCTTTAAGCGATCGAAAAACCAAGCATATCGATCGAGGAAAGCATCGATTTCGTCATGAGCTTTGTCCGCATCCTCCGCAAGTAGCTCTACTTCCCCAACTGAGTGCCCAAAGTCGGTGCTGTCGAGAACGACTGTAAACTTCTGGTCGGCGATGAATGTGTGTCGGGAGGTCTGGAATTGACATAGCTGGCTGAGTCCAAAGCACTCGCTAGGGCCTAAACACCATGGTACGCGCTCGCTGACCATTTGACGGATGAGATGCACGTCTCGTGTTTCCTTGAAAGTCGAGCGATTGAACGAACTTCCCTTCACAGCTTGCTTGGCTTCCCAGATGTGGGCCCCAATGGCTTTGCTTGGCTCGGAGACGTTGAAGTACATTCGCTTTCGGACCCAAAGACCGGTGCTGGATAGCTTCTGCTGCGAGTCGTAGTAGGTATCGCGGAAAAGTTGTGTATTCATGGAGCCGATACGATTGAAAGGAGGATTACCCCCATTGGACTTCACGACGTTAAGGTTTCTTAGGACCCAGCTGAACTTCTGCTCAACCTCAAGCACAGTCATATCGAATGGCGGCTGAGTTTCACTAGAGGACTATCAAGCAACACTTTGAGGGTCGTTAGGTTGTAAAGGAAAAGGTCCTTGTCTATCAGGCGTATACCCCTTAATTTCAATTAGTCCTCGCGTCAAGCGACCTAATTAATCTATAAGAGGGCTTACCTAGATTAGGCGCGTACCTAGAATAGGTACGTAACTAGATTAGGTGTAGTATTATAATACTACTAGGTTATTATATTTAAAATTAAGAAGTATTAAACTTATTAAAAGTGTAATTTTAAGTAAAATACTAAATTAGTAATTCGGGGACCTCTACTCTAGCGGCCCTAGAGGCTTATAGAGGTATATATAGGCCTAGGGGGTTATTAGGCTAGCCCTAATAGGAAATTAATATATTTTAGCGCGGTATTATAAACTTATACTTAATTTCTATACTATATTAAAACTATAGCTGAAATAGACTAAAATTAAACTAGCTATAATTTTCTAAAAACTATATCTTTTAAAAGAAAGCCTTACTAACTTCTCTTAAGGTATAGTTTTTAGGAAATTATAGCTAGTCTAATTTTAGTCTATTTTAGCTATAATTTTAATATAGTATAGAAATTAAGTATAAGTTTATAATACCGCGCTAAAATATATTAATTTCCTATTAGGGCTAGCCTAATAACCCCCTAGGCCTATATATACCCCTATAAGCCTCTAGGGCTACTAGAGTAGGAGTCTCTAAATTACTAATATTAATTAAAAGAAATTCTATTATACCTTAAATCTATTATTCTCTACTAGTATTAAGTAGCTTACTAGAGTTATATATAGATTAACTATATTAGATTAGTACTTTAAACTTAAGTTAGATATCTAACTTAACTCTTAGTAAATTAATACTAAATTTCTTACTTAACTATTTAAATTAGTACTAATTATTATTTAAGTTAATATTATAAGGTAGTATAAAGTATTAATTTAAAGTATTAACTTAATTTATTAGAATTAAAATAACTATATTAAGTTAGGATTTTAAAGTTAAGTTAGATATCTAAATTAACTCTTACTATATTAATACTAGATTCCTAGCTTAAGTATTTAAGATAGTACTAATAGTTAGTACTAAGTATTTAAGTTAATACTATAAGGTAGTACTAAATATTAACTTAAAGTATTAATCTAACTTACTAAAACTTTAGTTTTAATTAAGATATTTTACTAAGATTATAATATTAAAAATACTTTCTAGATCTAATACTCTTCTTATATAATAAGGAGAATATAAGTATATAAAAGATTATACTTCTAAAATTTAATAATATAATAGTAGCCTATATAAATACTAAGGATATATTACTTAAAGAGGTTCTTTATTAGCTTCTAAAGCTTCTAATTAAAGATATAAGTAATTAAATTATAATAGTACTCTAATATTTAACTAGGTTCTAGTAAGCTCTTAATATTAGGCTACTTAGAATTATATATAAAGGTAATAAAAAATTTAGATTTACCTCTTTTTTAGATTATTATTATAGTATCTTATATTCTTACTTTTATAGTATAAAAGCTTCCTAGTATTATTAATAGGAGGATAGTTACCTTACTACTAATATCTTTAAGTAAGATATCTAGATTAGTACTAAGCCTATTTATTAGGCTAGAGTAGTAGTCTACTTAAATAGTCTATTAATTCTAATAATACTAATTTATATTACTAAGCTCTATTAATATCTAGATATTAGTAGCCTAGTAGTTAAATAGATATCTACTATTAATAGTATAATTAAAGAAATTAGGCTAGATCTAGATATTAATTAGCTAATTATTTAGATTATATTAACTATCCTCTAACTATTATCTAAATTATTTAGAACTATTTATAATTAAATAGATTTAAGTTTAAAAGATAATTAGGAAAATATATTAAATAGTCTTACTTATATCTATTTTATATAAAATTAATATCTTATTACTTATTAAGACCTATTATAACTTTAAGGTATATACTTACTAGTAATATACTAATCTAGTTCCTATTTAAGGTTACTACCCTCTTTTTACTCTAGTTTATTATTACTACTAATTAAGGTATACTAGGCGAGTATATTAATAATATAATTCTATTATAATATATATAGTAGTTTATTACCTAGAAGCTAATAGCTAGTTAATAGGAGGTAGTTATATTATAACTATTTATTAAAGGGAAATAGGAGTAGATATTAGAGAGTTATATAAGAAGGATACTAATTAGAGATTAATATAAAGCCTCCCTTAATAATTTTAATATAAGTATCTTATTTAATCTAGCCTCTTATAGTTTTATTAGGAGTTATTATAATATAAGTACCTTTTATAAAGGTAGAGTAATTATAAATACCTTTATCCTATTATTTAAGATTTAGCTATTAAATATAGACGCTTATAATATTAATAGAATATTATAATTTATCCTCCTTATAATAGTTATAGTAGGATTTAAACCCCTAGGTATATAAGTTAATAGACTAGAGGGTATATTAATTAGAAGTAAGGGTATCTTAATTTAAATTTTACTATATATATTTACTTATTATTACTATTATTAAATAGCGCTATTTACCTAGCGCGCCTTCCTTATAAAAGGCTTTTATACCTTATATACTTAGATAGAATTCCTATATATAAAGAAGGTATCTTCTTTCTATATTATAAATTAGTTATAATATATAGTAGTAATACTATAGATCTTATTCTATATTACTAAGTACTATAATTATATTAATAAGAACTACTAGCTCTAGTAGTACTAGCCTTATAGTACTAGTCCTTAATAGCCTTCTACTCCCTACTATCTTATCCCCGCTATTAGATAAACGGCTACTACGGCTACTAGTCTATTAGCTATTAAAGTAAATATATTAGCTATTAAAGTAAATAATAAGTTATTAAGGCCCTCGTTACTAGAAATACTATATCTAGGTATATTTACTTATTCCCTACCTTTATAGTCCCCTACTATTACCTTTACTACTTCTTCTCTAAAGTAAAAGGTAATATCTACTACTTACTATTATTCTACCTTACTAGTAGTATATAATTAATAAGCTAGCTCTTAATCTAGTACTCCTTAATTAAGTAATCTATTAGTTATACGAGATTAATTTATATTTTAAGAGTAGTAGCCCTACTACTAATAAGCTTATAATAAAGTCTTATAAAGTACTTAAGTTCTTTACTATATATTACTTATAGCTAGAAGACTTACCTCCTAACCCTAAGGATAATAATACCCCGGAATTATTTACTACGTCTACTACCTTACAGCGTACTAGGTAAGTATTATTACCTACTACTATAATACGCTTCCCGCCTAAGTAGGTAGTTAATAAATATAGATTTAATATTAATATATAAGTCTAGTATATTAAGCTTAAGAGGGTAAATATTATCCTAGTAAGCTTTAAACCTACCCTAATACCCCTACTATTTAAGACGCTAACGCTAGTACTAAATATAGCTACTACTACCTTCTTAGAGGCCTAGTAAACTAAAATAGCTAGTATTATTACCTAAGCTATATATATATTTAATTAGATATAACTAGGTAATCTATAGCCTATTATAGTAGGTCCTTAATAAGGACCTCGTTCCGCCTCTACCTTTAGGCCCTAAGATATAGGATACTTTAATCCCGACTTATAAGTAATACCTATTAAAGTAAAAGATAATTATAATATCTATTATAATATCTTTAGTTTTATTAACCGCCTCTAAGTTAAGGTAGCTAATATAGATCCTACTATCTTAAGGTAGAATATAGATTCCTATTTACTTAGTACTACTAATAAGTAGTATACTAACTAGCTTAATAAACTTAGCCGCTCCGGCTTATATAATAATCTTAATAGTATTAATTAATAGTATAAGAGTCTTAAAGTAAGATTTTATAACTCTCTAGGTAAGTTACTAGCTTTACTTAAATCTATCTAATATATAATTAAAGATATAAGGAATTATTATAATCTAGTTAATTACGTTAATACTATTATTCTTAATAGTAAAAATACTAGCTTTACTTCTATAGAAGAGGTATAAGTTAGGTTAGCGTATAAATATATAAACGGAGAATTATAATAGATCTTACCTTATCTAACTAAGAAGTCTACTATTAGTAGCCTTCTTATAAAGCTTTACTATAAAAAAGATATCTAGTTTAATATATATAAGAAGCCTTCCGTAGATATAATAAGGTCCTTATTATAAGTAAAACAGCTATAAGTTAGTAAATAAGGTTAGTAGAATTCTAATTTTAATTATCCTCCTTTTAATTTAAATCTATATTAGTAGAATAGCTAGTATAGTAATAATTTTAGACCTTATAGTAACCTGTTAAATCCTTATAGAAATAGGCTATTTAGTAATCCTTTCTATAACTTATAGAATTATAATAATAATAATTAATAGTAGTTATAAAATATCTAAGTAAGGATTTTACCTAGAGGTCGCTAATAATTATAAATTACTAGCGGAAACGTAAATATAATAGCTAGGATATAATAGAATAATATTAATAATAAGAATCCCTACTATAAGCTACCTTTTTAGAATAGGCCTTTCTAAGTAAATACTCCACGTCCTTATAATAACCGGGCCTACTAAGTAAGTACTAAAGATAAAGAGGAGGATAATAATAATAATAAGGTCCTTAATAATTAAGTATAATATAATACTTATAAGGAGGGGTACTACTAAGGTATTAATTAGTCTTAGGTAGATTAATAGATAGATTAAGACTAGTCTCTACTAGAGCCTTTAGGCTCTACTACTATTAATAAATTAAGTATTAATAATATAGTAGAGAACTACTTTATAAATCCGAGATTACTTAAACTAATATACTATTCTTATACCTTTATAATTAAATTAAATAATACCTTATATAAGTATATTTAATCTAGCTATATCTTAAAGGCGAAGCCTTTAATAATACCTCCCTTACTAATACCTACCTTTCTAAGTAAATTAAGTAAATTAAGTAAATTATCTATTAAGTCCTTAGTTATTCGTTTAGATTCTACGGATATTACTATTAAGGGCTATAGCTTTTAGGGATATTATTATATTACGGTACCTATTACCTTCTTACCTAGAGGTAATAAGTACTATATCTATATAGATACTAGTACTTAAGTAAGTCTTATTAATTAAGACTTCTTACTTATAATATCCCTAATAGCTTTAATAGAGAAGATACTTATACTTATAATAGTAAGAGGTATTAGGGATAAGAAACACGACGCTAGTAAATTTACTAAAATCCTTATATTCTTTAAAAGCCTTAATAGAATAGTTATATTAATAGAATATAAGTTCTATATTATAGATAACTTATTAGCTAAAGTACTTATTACTATAAATATCTTAAAGCCTAAGTAAATAGTTATTAACTTTAGGGATAACTTAATAAAGATTAGATCCTACTAAAATATTAGGATACCTATTATAATTATTAGTTAGGGTCCCTATATTACTATATCTATTTTTACTAAAATATATATAATAATACTACCTTATAGTAACTTTACTATATTAATAGCGGGTTCTTAATATTAATTATTAAATCTACCTTAAGACTATAACTTTATATTTAAGCCTAATACTTTAAATAATCTATTACTATATATATATATTATTAACGTGATAATATCTTATATTTTTATCTGTAATAATACTAATAGGCCTATTATACTTACGTATAACTAGGTCTTTAGTAAAGTTACTAAATATAAGTTAGCTAGCTGTTTTCCTATTAACCCTAATAATAAAGCTCTTGTAAATAAACCTCTTACTAAGATAACTAGATAGGTAAGGTTTAGTATACGCGGTTTACTTACTACTATAGTAGCCTTTATAACTATAATAAGCTCTTCTTAAGTAACTATAGTAAATCCTTAGGTAGCTATAAAGGCTTAAGTAAATAAGACCCTTAATACCTTACCCCTAGTTAAAGTATATTATCCTACTAGAGTTACTATTTATAGTACTATACCTTAGGTAGCTACCTTAATTACTACTATAGTTAATAAATTTCTAAACCTTTAGAAAGATACTAGTAATATTATTAGCGTTCCTAACTCTTAATATATAGAGATTCCCTTACTAAATAATTAGGAAGATCTTTATAAACTAGGTTAAGTATAAGTATACCCTCTTAGTTAGAGGGATAAGGAAGTAATTAATATAGAATTTAATAAGCTCTATCCTTAGGGAAGGTTAGAATAGATAAATATATCTATGCTATTCTCCTTCTCCTACTTTATTATTTAGTAAAATACTTCTAATAGCTTAAAAGGCTAAGTTATTATTAATATTAGGGTATTAAATAAAATTATAATACCTAATACCTACCTTATTCCTCTCTAATTAGAGATACTTACCCTATTATAGAATACTCTATATATCTTAATAGTTAATATAGTAAGCTTCTTCTACTAATAGTAGGTAAAGTAGGACTACTAGTACTATCTTATAGTAGCCTCTTATAGAGGCTAGGAAATATTTAATATCCCTATTATAGGTTTTAAGAACTCTCTAGTATATATCTAATAGATAATTAATATTATACTTTAGGAGTTTTATTACTTTTACTAAGCGTATATAAATAATATAGTAATTTTCTCTACCTTATTAGAAAAATATCTTAAGTACCTTTATAAAGTCTTTAGTAAACTAGATAACTATAATATATATTTATCTCCTAAGAAGTTATTTCTTAGATACTCCTCTATCTATTTACTTAGGTAAAGGGTTAATATATTAGGTCTATTAACGGCGGCTAAGAAACTTATTATAATTACTATACTTATATTCCTAGATACCCTAGATTAGCTTTAGAAATACCTAGGTATAATAGGCTATAATAGGTAGTATATAGTATTCTACGCTACTATTATAAAGCCTTTACTACGACGTAAAACTTTACTAGCTAAGTTAATTAGTATTAGAGGTAATATACGTAAGAAAATAGCTAGTAGACTAAAGGTCTTAGTACCTACTCCTAAAGAGTTAAATACTTTTTACTATCTATAAAAGCTTTTTACCTCTCTAAGTATCCTCTACTACTTTAATAAGTAGCGTTAACTATTTATTAATCTAGATATAAGTAAGAAATTTAGTTTTAGAGCTATTATCTATTATACTATTAAAGACGCTTGTAAATAAGGCCCTTCTTCTACTACTATAATAGTAGGGTTAATACTACCTAAGTTCCCTAAGTAAAAATTATAGTAACCTATTTTATTTCTTAGTTATTTACTTACTAATACTAAGATAAGATATTAGCCTATTAAGCTTAAAATTATAGGGTTAGTATAAGTTATTAAGAAGGTCCGTTATATAATTAAGGTTATAAGAAAGCCTATTATAATTATCTATATAGATTACTTAGCTATAGTTTTAATAGTAAGGTAAACGAGTTTAAATACGGTGTTAACTAAGAAACTTAATCTCTATCTTATTAGAGTATTAGAATATCTTTAATAATTTTACCTAGATATTTATTATAAACTAGGTAAGGTAAATATAGTACTTAATACCTTATTAAGACTAGTAAGCTATAAATATCATCTAAAGTAAGATATAGAAGGCGAATTAGATACCTTATCTATAAGATACTTCCCTATTAGCTTAGTAGAAATAAGTAAACTATTCTATAATTAGCTTATTACTAGCTATTGGGAGCCTTAATAGGTAAGGGTTATTTAAATAGTTAAATAAAATAAGGACCTTAGTAATAATACTATAACCTTAGTATACGAGCTTATTAGTTAGGTTTTATATTTTAAAGATAATAAATAAGGGCTATATCTATATATTCCTTCTATTATAGAAGTAGAAGTATTTAAGCTTATATATAATAAATTAGGATACCTAGGCTACGCCCGTACTTATAAAAGGTTAATAGAGGGTTTATATATTTATAACTTATCTAAAAAGCTTTATAAATTTATCTACTATTACCCTTAATACTAGTATAACTAGACGCCGCGCTATATATTATATAGGTTAATATAACCTATTCTAATACCTTTATATCTATTCTATATAATTACTATTAACTTTATCCTAGTACTTCCCTTAATTATAAAAGGCTTTAACTATATATTAATAGTTATATATAAGTTCTTAAAGGCGATTACCCTTATTCTAGGTAAGATAACCTAGATAGTAAAGGGTTAGGTAGTAAGGTTACTTAATAGATTAGTAGAAATTAATTAGGATTTACCTTAAGTAATAATTTTAGATTATAATTAGAAATTCGTTATATAGCTTTAGTAAAGTATCTTCTATTACTTAAAGGTTAATTTACTTTACCTAGCTACCTAGTACCCTTAGACTAACAGTTAATTAGAACGATTAAACTAAACTACTAGAATAGCCCTTTAGTACTATATTACTACTATTAAATATACTTCCTTATAACTATCTATTCTTCTAAGAATAATAGCTACGCTTAATAATTCTACGAAATATATATCTATAAATAAGATACCTACTAAAGTACTTTATAGATTTTAAACTAGGGAGGTATTAGATCTACTAAAGCCTAAGATAGATTATATACTACTAGAGATTATAACTACCTTACTAATAAGGCCCTTATTACCTATTACGAAAGTAATACTAGTAACTATAAAAGTACCTCGAGTACCCGTCTTTATAATAGAATATTAACCTTCTTATATTAATATAAAAGACGCTATTACTTTTACCTTACTTAGAATAAAGGACTACTATAACTTAAAGTATATAGTAAAACTCTTTAATATTAGTAACCTCGTAAACCTACGCTTATATAAGGGCTATAAGGTTCCTAGTATTATATTAAAGAAGCTTAGCTAATAGTATATTAGCCCCTTTAAGGTCCTTAATAGAGTAGGCCGTCTTACTTATAAGTTAGAGTTACTAGACGTAATACGTTTTTATAATATTATCTTAATAGCCTATCTTAAACCTACTATTAATCTAGTAGATAACTTATATTAACGCCGCTACCTACCTACTCCGCCTATTATTATTAATAGAGATATTAAATATAAAATTAAACGACTCTTATAGAAATACTATATTCGCTGTAACCGTAGTTAGTCTACTTAGTACCTAGCTAGATAACTAGGTTATAGACTAGAAGACGACTAATAGATACTAGATTATCGCCTATTAAATACTCCGGAGCTTATCTAGGTATATAAGGAAGTAAATAGTCTTAAGATAGGAGTTAAAGGGTAAGTTAGTAATAATAATAGTATATAAGTAAAATTTCTCGCCTTACTAATTATCTCTTTCTTTTACTTTAAGTATTTCTAATTAAGGTAATATCTACTAATACCTAATATATATACTATTAAGATAATAGCTTTATTTATTATAAGTATTTACTATACTAGGTATTTATAAGGTAGATAGGCTAGATATTATATAATATATTAATATATAGAATAATAGCTCTTCCCTTTAAGGTAAAAAATTAGAATATAGATAGATATACCTTTATAAAATATATCTTTCCTATTACCTCCCTTATATAGCTATTATTACTACTAGATTTCTTTAAGAGTAGAGTTATACTATCCTTATAAAATAACTCTACTACTATTTTAAATAATAAGATCTTAATATATTTATATAGAATTATATAATACCTTTTATTAGCTAATAAGTTATTATCTAATAGTAATAATAATAGACTTAGCCTAGAATTCTTATAATCCTTAAAGCTATCTAGATTTCCCCCTTCTTAATTATACTTAAAGGTTAGGGCTCTAATTATATTATTATAGAACTTATATCTAAATAAAAGTATATATAATAGGACGCGCCTAATTATTATATATCTATCTTAATAGTATATTTAAGATTAGATCCTTAGTAGAAAGTAGGATAGAGGGATATACTTAATTCCTTAAATTAAATTAACTAGTAAAGAAGGTAATTACTATTACCTCCTTATATATAAATAGTTTCTAGTCTAGCTCTATTTTATAATAATTATTAATAAATCTTAAGGCTAGTTATTTTCTACTATTAAGGTAGATTTACTTTTATTATATTTTAGTTATAATTAGCTTTATATTATACTTTCTTATATAAGAGATATATAAAGACTTTTAGTCCTCTTACTAATAAATTTAAGGGGGTATATAAATAATATTATATATCTAGAAGTTCTTTTAAATACTATATAATTTAGTTAAATATATTAAGCTTCTTATTAAAATTATCCCTACTTTTTATATTTAAGTCTTTATAAAATAATTAAGTTTTAAGATATTTTTAATATTTATAAAATTATTAGAACTATTAGAATTAGAACTATTAAAACTATTAGTATTATTAAAGCTACTAGGATTATTATTATTAAAGTTATTATTAAAGTTATTACTTTTATTAAAGATATAAGACTTATTTAAGTTTATATTATTATTATTATTTTATATTAATATTTATTTATTTAGTTTAATATTTATTTATTACTATTATTATAATTATAATTATAATTAATTAAATTTTTAATTCTTAAATTATTTTTATTATTAGATTATATATATTTAGTAATTTATAAGTATAAGTTATTTTATTCTATTCTTATAAATATAAATATATTTATAGATCTTTATAAATCTTTAAGACTTTAAAAGGTCTTATATAATCTATAATAGTAACTATCTATATACCTCTAGTATAAATAACTATAAACTAGTATAAAGGTAGTATAAGCTAGTATACCTACTTATTATCCTCTAATAATTCGTCTAGCCCCTTAAAGTCTTATAAGTAGTTATATAAATCCGTCTACTTAATATATATATCTATAAGCTTATTATATACCTCCTTATATCCTATTTTACTAACTTTACTAGTCTTTTATTTCTTATAATATATTATATAGATTAGTAGATAGGTTATAAGAATCTATAAATAGATATACTAGTATCTTTAGATTTCTATAATTATAAGCCTCTTTTATACTATTTATATAATATAAGTATAGATAAATAAGAATTAATATAAAATTTATACTAACTTATAATAAAGTTATAGTATTTAATACCCTCTTTAAATATATTATAGTTACTATATATACTATTATAAATACGTAGATTATTCTTATAAATATAGAAGGGTCTATTACTATTCTTATAACTATTATACTTATTATTACTAGTCTTTAAGGTTCTTATATTAGAATAGTATAGAACTAATTTAAGTCTATAATATTAAGTCTAAGGCTATAAGTATTAGTAGAGTTTAAGTAGCTTATAAGGATTTATACTAATAAGGTTATCCTCTTCCTTATCTATATAAAGCTTAATATCTAAGAGTAGTTTTATATAAGTAATCTCCTTAGTCTTTATAAGATATTTCTAACTTATAATAACCTTTTTAACCTAGAATAAAACTATAAATTCTTTCTACCTACCTCTTTAAGCTAAGCCTTCTTACTAATATATATAGGTATTATACTACTAGTATTAAGCTCCTCTTTAAGAGTTATATAAGGTATTATAAATTATAATATATTTATAAGGAATTAAATTAATTTATATAGATAGTAGAGATTCTAAGATAGAGATATATAAAACTATAATAAAACTATAATAATTAGTATAAAAATAGTAAGAGATTATATAACCCTTTCTAGGGGTTATAGTATTTATAGATCTATAATAGTAAGTATAAAGGTAGGGCTAGGTTAGCTAGGGATATAAGTAAAAGTATTAATTTATACTAATCTATACTAATTTATACTAGCTTTTATAGAATTAACTTTAAAATTTCCTTACCTTATAATATATAGGTTAGATAGTTAGATTTAGTAGAAAGAAAGCTTAAGATCTAGTATTAAAGACTATTTCTAATTAGAATTTATATAGCTTTATAATTATATTATATACCTACTAATACTATATAAATCCTTATAGATATATAATAACTTAAATATATATCTAATCTTATACTAAGATAGTAATCCTCTAGTAGAATATATAGAAATTAGGGCCTTAAGCTTATTATACTTTATTAATTAGTTATAAGTACCCTAATTACCTCTCTAGAACTAGTATAAATATTAAAACTCTAATATTTCTTTATACTTTACTTATATCTATACTAATACTCCTTAATATTTTCTACTTAAATTAAGTTATATAACCTATTTTAATATACTTATAAATCTAAAAATTATTAAAATTTATATAGTAGTTTAAAAGGTATATTATAATAAATAGATTTACCTATTAAATTCTATTTAACTATCTTATATCTTAGTACTTTCTTCTTATACTAATAATTCTTTCTTCTTACCTCTTCTTTATCTTTTATAATATAGTATAGATATTAATACCCCTCTTTATAATTTATAATATATAAATTATACTAGCTATCTTTAAATAATATAGTATTACCCTTCTTATACTAAGTTTAACTTCTCTACCTCCTTACTAATACCTTTTAAGCGCCTAGCTCTTTCTAAGTTATACCCTAATACTATTAATAAGAGGGTTAGATCTTATAAGACTAATAGTATAAGGTATATTAAATACTTAAAGAATATTATATTAGGTACCTAGGCCTTATCTATAAGTCTACTAATAAATCCTAGAGATATTATATTAATAGAACCTCGCTTTAAAGAAATACTATTAGGTACTCGCCCTTATAACTACCTTAATAAGGGTATTACTTCCTAGTAGTATATACCCCTTACTAATATAACTATTTAAGTAGTTATTCTACCTAAGAACCCCTAGTAACCTACTCCCCTAGGCTTTAAAGAAGCCTTTTAAGAATTTACTCTCTAGCTTCCCTTTAAATACTATTAATATACCTATTATTAGTATACTTAATAAGAGGCTAATATAAAGGATAATACTAAGTACTAACCCCCTATTTAATAAGGCTTATACTAGTAGTAGAATAATAGATATTAGGAGTAGATACTAGACTAGAGATATTAAGTATATAAGGATCCTTATATAATAAGATATATAGAGCTTTACTAGGTTAATAATTTATTTAATACTACTAATAATATATACCCCTATTATAACCTATTATTAAAGAAAAATAAATATAGTAGCTTAGAAGATAATTAATAGCCTTACTATAATAATAGGAAGAATAATTAGTTATCTCCTAACTAGTTATATAAGCTAGCTAATATAGACTTATTACTTAAAGGGCTAGAAAAGAAGGCTAAGCTTAAAGTATAATTTATTAATAAGTTACTTAGTAATATAAATATTATTACTATTAATAGATAGTTTATAAGAAGGAGGATTATATATAGTAAGGAGTTTTTAGATAATATTATTAATTATAATAACTATCTATCCTTTATTAATAAGATTATAACTAATATTAATACTTATATTAGTTTAACTATCTTCTAGATCTAAGGGTCTATTTATTATCTAATAGATCCTCTTATTATTAATAATAGCTTTAAGTTAAAATTTACCTAGATTTATATACTAAATAGTATATAAGAGTAGTTAAATATTTACTATTAATATTTTAATAATTTATTATAACTAATTTATAATATAGAAAGAAGATACCTTCTTTATATATAGGAACTCTATCTAAGTATATAAGGTATAGAAGCCTTTTATAAGAAAGGCGCGCTAGGTAAATAGTACTATTTAATAATAGTAATAATAAGTAAATATTATTAGATCTAGTATAAAGCTATATATATTAATATAACTAAAGTATATTTAACTTTAACTAGATCTAGAAGTTATAAAGGCTAGTATTAACTTATATAACCTAATTACTTCTCTAAATAATAGGAGTTATTTATATAAAGTAGGAGCCTACTAAATAAATTATTACTCTTATAAATATTATATAATATTATATTAACCGCGGTAAAATTATTTTTATTTTATATAAGTACTTTATCCTATATAATAAGGGTTATATAATAGAGTAACTCTATTATATTAAACTATATAAGGATATAATAGATAGATATATTATTATAAATAATTAAAATCTTAAAAGTAGAGTAGAATATATAACTATTAAGTAGTAATATTAATATAATATAAGTAAAAGTAATATATAATATAATATATCCTTATATATATAAATAATAATAAAGAGCTTTATAAAGAAAGGTCTTCCTAGTACTTATAATATTATATATAAAGAAGTATATAGTTTATAATAAAGTTCTAATAACTATAAAGATAGTATTATAAGTAGAGTATTAATTAATATTTAACTTTAAAATAGTAATATTATATAAGGTTACTTACTCCTTAATATTATATTCTAATTTAGATATAATTAAAAGAGGGTAGTCCTACTAGAATTATATAAGGAGGGGTATAAGTAGATTAAAGTCTTTAAGCCTTCTACTCTAGATTTATAACTATTTAATAACTAAGAATAACTTATAATTAAGATATATATTTACTATACTAATAGAAATATCTAGAAAGTCCTTAATAATATAATATAGTAAATTATTATAAATATAATAATAAAACTTTTCTTAAAGCTTAAAGGGCTTACTTATATTATTATAAAGAAGTATAAATATAAATAAAGAATATAAGAAGTATTTAAAAGAGTAGTACTAAAATTCCTTAAAGTATATAAACTACTTACTATTATTATTAAGAAGCCTTAAAGTAATATATATAACTTAGAAGGTTAGATATAAAATACTATTAATAGTATAAATTACTTTAAAACTAGAAGGCTTATAAATAATAGTAAGTAAGACTTATAAGTAAAACCTCTCCTCTTATATAACTTTATAATTATATATATAATTAATTATATATCCCTTTTATTAAGGTATCTACTACTACTCCCCTTTCTTATTATAATAGATATAGTACTTAAGAAAATTATAGTATAATAGATAATAGCTATTAGAATTTTTAATATTATATTATAAGAAGTATATAAGTATTATTTTAACTCTATTAAATACTTATAAAAGGTTAGTCTTATTATTATTAAACTATACCTATTATTAATTAAAGAGATATAAAGTAAGTTATATAATAGGAGGATTCTTATTATAATTATAAAATTTAAAAAGGGAATATATAACCTAGTATAAACTAATATAGTAACTATTTAAGTAGTATATAATTTTATCCTAGTTATCTACTAGCTTAAGAGTTATATAATTAGCGCCCTTATAAATATATTTATATATATACTTAATAGTATTAATAGAGGTATATACTTTAATATTAATATATATTATATACTTATAAGTTAGCTAGGAATTATATAAGACTACTTAATAATTATCTATCTTAATATTCTATTTATATACCCCTTTTATCTATATATATCTATCTTTATAATAGTAGTATATAAGATAGATATCTTTTATAACTAATATTTTAAGCTAGAACTTTTTTAGAAAATACTTTAAATAGATCTATCTAGATCTATATAGTTTCTTAATTATATATAATAACTTAGGATTTTAATACTTATAAGGGTTATAAGTTATTTACTTTTAAATAATTTAATATAAGGAGCTATTTAAATCTATAATAGAATTAGGTAATTCTATATAAATTAGGTTATTAATATAAAAATAGTCTAGGAAGCTATTATTCTAATATAGAAAAAGGAGAATATAAATATATAGAAGACCTCTTTTCTAGTACTTAATAGTTTAAATAGTATTAAGATAGTATTTAAACTAATCCTTAAGATCTTATAATAATACCTTTTTCTTTATATAAAAGATATATATAATAATTTCTACCTAGTTACTAATAATTTAGTTATTAAAGATAGTAGCTTTAATTTTAAGCTAGTATAAGCTTATAATTATTATTATAAAGAGTATTAGCTTCTTATAATAATATTAAATAGCTAGAGAGTCTTTATAATTTTATATTATAATCTAATTACTACTATTAAAGCTAGAAGGTAGAATAGTATAATATTTAAAAGTAGTTATATAATTATTACTAGCTAGTATTATATCTTCTACCCCTTAATATAGTTTATTATAAATAGTATCTTAATTCCTATAAAGGAAATTAAGTCTTTATTAGTTAATTATAATAAAGTAATTAATAATATACTATTAAAATAGCTTTCTATTATAAAGTATTATTAAGTATTAACTAGGATATTAAAAGAGGTAATAGTATAACTATATATACTTAGAGTAATAGATAATAGTATAATATAGTAATTATTATTATTATATAATTATAAGGCCTAGTACTAGCCTAGATTTCCTTATAAGAAAAGGAGAATATAATATAATAAAAAGTACGTAGTATTAATATAATTAATAGTATAAAAAAGTAGCTCTTTATTATCTTTATAATACTTTATAATAATAATATTATAAAAGCTATAGCCCTTATACTTATTTAAAATAAAGGTAGTAACCTCTAAAGTATTTAGTAGATTTATATACCTCTTATTAGATCTAGCCTTTATAACTAAATAAAGGTAAGGGTTTAAAACTACTTATATAAGCTCTATTATAACCCTTAAGTACTTTATTTACTCTTATATAATAGTATATATATTAATAAATAAGTTATTATAAGCTTATATTATTCTATTAAGCTCTTTAAGGAGGAATTACTAAAGATCTAGATAGTAGAATAATTAAGATATTACTATAAAGGTAGGATTATAAAAGTATAATTAAATAAAGAATAAAATTAAGTAAGTATTAAATTATAATAGGCCTTATAAGTAGTAAAGTTCCTTATAATTATAAAAGACTAAATACTAATATAGCCTTATAACTAGGTATCTTATTAATATTTATAAGATATAAAGGTAAGAGTATTATTATATTTATAAATATTCTTTAGAAAATACTTAGAATATAGTATATTTCCTTAGAGTAGCTCTTTTAAAAGTTATAAGAGCTTAGGTAGAGGAGGAAGTATACTATTACTATATAAGTAATATATTATAAATAGTATAAGACTAGCCTTATACTCTTCCTTTTAATATAAGGTAGAATAGCTTAGGTACTATTCTATTATAAATCTTAAAGTATATATTTCTACCTTATAATTTAATATTAAGCCCTTTAAATATATATAATTAGGTATAAGATTAATAGAAGAGTATTATAACTAAATCTAAGGGCTTTATAATAGGGGAGAAGGATTATACCTTTAAGTATATAGTAGAATAAAGGGTTTTAAGGTAGGAAGTAACTATTCTATAACTATATATTAATATTTAAACTAGTAATTTAGTTATAAGATTATATTAGAATTAAGTTTTTATAAAGGGGGTCTTTTTTATTAAGGGACCTAGAGTAGATTAGTAAAGAAAAGGATAGAGTAGTAAGAAGTAGTAATACTAAATAATATAAATAAAGCCTTAATATATACTAATTAAGGGCTAGGAAGTTAATAATAGGCTTAGTATACGCGTACCTTATCTTCTTACTATAATAGAATATCTCTAATTTAGGATATTAGTAAAGTAGGAACTTATATAGAAAATCTAAAATATTAAATATACTTTTAGTATATTTAGTAGGCCCTAGGCAGGTTTATTAAATATTTATATATAGATAAAGGGGTTATTATATATTTAGTATATTTAAAGAACCTTTAACCTTTATAGATTATCTAGCTAATACTCGCGTATAAGTTACTACACGTACCTAGGTAAGAATATTAGGTAGTAAACCCTTTCTATTAGTTTATCCTATTTTATTTAGTTATATAATTAAATTATTTTATAAAGTATACGCTTTATATAGCTATTATAGACTTATCGCGTTTAATATATATAGTATTAACTTATAATATATAAAGATATCTTAGAATAATCTTATTATATTATAATATTATTATATTCTATTTCTATTTAATTTATTCCTACTTAGCTTACTATTACTTATTACCCTAGAAGGATTCTATACGTGTATACTATCTCTATATTATTAGCTAATAATCTAACCTTCCTTATTAAGTAGATTACCTTCTTTATTAATATTCTTATCTATAGTTATATCCTCCTTTAATACCTTACGACTACTATCTATTAGATCTATTATAACTTCTATTAATTTATATATCTTAAGTTAAGTAGTTTTTATATTAGATATAACCTTCTTAAGTTCTAAGGAGTTATTTATAAGTTTAAGTAATATTATTTTCCTATCTTACCTAATTTAAATTAACTTATATAATACCTTATATTTTATTCCTTTATAACTACTTAGGATTAAAGAGAGTAATAAATCTTACTACTATATATATATATCTTATAAATAGAAGTATATTAGACTTAATAAGGATTTATAAGATATTATTAATATATAAACTCTTCTTACTATCTTTACCTTCCTAGAAGAGTTTAATAATTTTAGTAACCTTATACTTAGTTAGGCCTAAATAAATTAGGCTAATAGGTCTCTTTTATATATCGCGGATTACGTATATACTAATTAGTACTTTAATCTTAAGGTAATTATTAATATAAAGTAATAGCTTATTAGGAATATATATCTAGTAAATAATAAGGGCTAATATAGGCCCTATTATTAAGAGAAGGAACCTTTCTTTATTTCCTTATATACTATTTAAGCTAACCTTTAATACTAGTATCTTTAAGTAATTTAAAACCCTAGTAATCTAATATATTAACTACTTATAAGGTAAGCCTTATTATTCTAGTTTATATAGTTTCCTAGGTATAGTTTTAAGCTACTTATTAGTTATTAGTTCCCTTAATATAAAAGTTAGCGCCTTAATCTCTTTTTAAAATAATAATTTAAGGAATAATAATATAATCCTAGCGCGACGTATAGCTATTAGCTATATTTTTACTTTTATAACTAGTATAATAACCTTCTTACCCTATTTACAAAGTTTAACTTAGTTTAAATATATCTTTCTAACTTCCTTAATTACCCCTTTAAACCCCTAGTCTAGTATATCCTTATATTATTCTAGGTATATTAAGCGGCATTTATAATAGTAGTTAGATTAGAAGTCTACTAATAGATACCCTAGAAACTTTAAGTCGCTAGTATAATATAGTTATAATATTTAGATAATAATAGTTATTATATCTTTATACGCGTAATACGCCTCTACTATTATATTTCTAGCCTTATATTACTTAATAAGGATATTATAAGTCTTATTAAATTTATTAAGCTCTAACTTTATATAGTATTATAAGTTTTAGTAATAGTTATTTATTTAAGGGTAGTTTAGTATTATAAGATATAGCGCCTACCTTATATTACTATCCTAGAGCGTACCTACCTAGCCTATTATATATACGGGTAATACTTTAAATAGAGTTCTAGTAAAGAAGAGCTTATAAGGTATCTAACCCTTTATAGTTATATTAAGTACTTAAACTCTACTAATTATCCTAGTAGACTTATTAGATTTAGTATATACTTTATTAATTATAATACGGCCTTATCCTATTATCTACTATTACTATTAAGCCGTAATACTAGGCTTCCTACTTATTTTTAAGACCTTTAAAGTATAATCCGCTAGCTTCTTCTTTACTTATCTATTATATAATACTCTAGTAGTAAAGTAAAGTATATATAACTTATTATTTAAGTTATTAAAGTAGTAGATATCCCTAGAGGGTACTATAAATTAGTAGTCCTCTTTATCTAGTTTTAGTACATATACTTTTAATTTAGTATTATTATATATATATTATAAAGTCTACTTATACTTCTAGGCCTTTATATTTAAGAAATACTTTATCTATCCTAATTAATAGGATAGTAAAGCCGGAGGTATAAGTATAAGGGTTAGATTATAACTTAGCTTTAGCTTTTAGGATATTCTAGCGTTAATATATATATATTAAATACTAAAGGGGTTATTAGATAGGTATTTAGTATTAGGTAGTTAAGGGTCCTTTAATATTCCCTTTAAGAGGTATAAGTTATATCTCCCTTTAGTCCTAGCTTCTTTAATACTATTAATAACTAATATAAGGGTCTAGTTTAAGATAATTACCCTAATAGCCTTAATAGTCTATAGCCCTTATTAGCTAATAGTTTTAAGCGGGGTACCTTAGTTTATTACCTTCCTAAGTCCTATTATATTTATAAGGTATCCGCTATTCTAGAATACCTCTATCTTAAAGTAGATAAATACCTTAAATACTTAAAATAGCTTAAGATCTAATAATAACTTAAATAACTTAATAGTCTTATTAGATTAATAATATATATTAGGATTAAAGTAAAATAAATAAGCGTAGTCCTCCTACCTCTTATCCTATTAATAAAGCTATTTAGTTATTATAATTAGATAGTTATTAGCTAGTTCTATTATTATATCTTCCTCTCCTTCTTCTATAATATCTATTATCTCGCGTAATTCTATATCCTTAATATCTAGCTTTATAATAGGATTAATATCTACGCCTTACTTAGTAACTTTTTATTTATATACTACCTAAGTATTATTAAATCCCTACTTTATTATAGATTATAATTCCCGTCTATTTAATACTCTAGCGCTTTCTAATAATTACTAGTTATCCGCTATAACTTAGCCTTTAGATTTAGATTCTTATATTAGATTAATTACTTTGTTTAATTTAATAGAATCTAGAGAATTATCCTTCTCTAGTAAGGTATTAGGCTAAGTATAGACTTTAGCCTTTTTAATTAATTTAATAAATAGTACTATAATATTAGGAGTATTAACTTTAGCCTTTCTAATTAGTTTAATAGATATAACTATATTATTAGCTAGAGTATAGGCTTTAGCTTCTTTAATTAGTTTAGTAGATATAATTATAATATTAGCTAGAGTATAGACTTTAGCTAGTTTAGTAGATATAACTAGGTTATTAGTTAAAGTATAGGCTTTAACTAGTTTAATAGACGTAACTAGGTTATTAGCTAGAGTATAAGCTTTAACTTCTTTAATTAGTTTAATAGATATAACTATATTATTAGCTGGAGTATAAGCTTTAACTAGTTTAATAGATGTAACTAGGTTATTAGCTAGATTATAGGCTTTAACTAGTTTAGTAGACGTAACTAGGTTATTAGCTAGAGTATAGGCTTTAGCTAGTTTAATAGATATAACTAGGTTATTAGCTAGAGTATAAGCTTTAGCTTCTTTAATTAGTTTAATAGATATAACTATATTATTAGCCGGAGTATAGGCTTTAACTAGTTTAGTAGATATAACTAGGTTATTAGCTAGAGTATAGGCTTTAGCTTCTTTAATTAATTTAGTAGATATAACTATATTATCGGCTAGAGTATAAGCTTTAACTAGTTTAATAGATATAACTAGGTTATTAGTTAGAGTATAGGCTTAAACTTCTTTAGTTAGTTTAGTAAGGGTAATTAGGTTAGAAGATTTATATAATAAGAGGATAACTAACGACCCTATCTATATTAGATAAATACTTCCGTCCTTTACTAGTATTCTATTAGGTACCTCCCCCTTTTAGTCTAGCTCTACCTCTTAGCCGTAATCTATTAATATTATAGTATTTAGTATTATATTATCTTTATCTTTATTATATAGCTTAATACTCTTATCCTTAGATAATTAGTTAAAGTATAGTTAACTTATAATAGTAGTTTTTAATTACTTTTAAGTAGTTAATATATTATATCCTATTTAAAACCCTAATATTTAATTAGCTATTACTATAGCCTTTACTACGCCTTTAGCCTATTATAATTATATCCTTTTATTATACTTTATCTCCGTTTTACGCTTCTTAGTATTAGGTTACAGATATCCTATTTAAATTTAGGGCCTAGTTATAATAGCGGACGTTAATTATATAATTTTTATTATTATAATAGATAGAGAAGGTAGTTACTTACCTAGAGTCTCTAATAGAGTAATTAATAGAATAGAGGCCTACTAAGTAGAATTATCCTATCCTACTATAAACTTAAATATAGGGTTAGTACCTACGCCGTTAATAACCTCCCTTATAACCTTATAAAGTTAGTAATTATTAGTTAATTTAGTTAGAAACTAAGCTCCTTTATACTTAAATTATAATATTACTTCTAAGGGCTTTAGTTCTAGGTCTTTATTATAATACTAAATAAACCGGTCTAAGGTTAAGTATATTAGTAGGCTTCTTATATCTAATAGAAGAAGCCTAGCGATTTTCCTATTATATATTACCTTTAAATTAATATCCCTTATATCTTAATCCTACGCGGCCTCTTATTTTATTTATTATTTTAGGGCTAGTAATATAGCTATACTATCTTCTATTATTATATTATCTAAACTTATATCTTAGAGGGGTAATTATTATTATTTTTTATATCCTTCCTTCTTCCTCTTAATTTTTTATTTAGTCTTATAATCCTATTATCTAATATTTAAGTAAATCTATTATACTACCTTAGAGAGCGTACTAAGTTTACCCTCTCTATTTAGACTACCTAGTAGGTTTAATTTATTATACTTATACTTTTAGCCTAATTATATAATAAAATCCTACTCCTTTACCTAGGATTCTTTACCTTTAAAGTCTTTAATACCTACCTTTTTATATTATTCTTTAATATCCTCTCTTACTAGCTCCTAATCTACGTCTATTATAGTAGTCTTATTATATACTTTAGTTATATTTATATAAGGAGGGTCCTCCGTCTTATTATAAGACTTATTATATTTTATTAATAGTATTATATTATTAAATTTAAATAGGTAATATAGATCTTATTCCTTACTATTAAGGTAATATTTTCTTTAACTTAATAGTAATTATAACTTATATAAAGGTAGTAATCTTAAATATAAATTCTATTTATAATTAGTTAATAATACTTATTATAAATAAGGTTTATTAGTAGGGCCGCGTACCTTTACTTACCTTACTAAGTATAACCTTACTAAGTCTAACCTTACTAGTTTAGACTAATAGCTACTATACTTAATATATATAAATAATTATTTATATATTATTATAAAGAGCTATTACTTAATATATCCTAAGTCTAATATATAAGAATATTTCCTATAATTAATAAAGTATATAAAGGTAATAAGATAAAAACTTATTTAAGTAAAAATAATAAGATAAAAACTTATTTAAATATTAAGTAAAGTAGAATATAATATATTACTTTCTACTACTAAATATACCTTAGTAATTACTTAGGCTACTTACTTTAATTTAGATAGGGGTATATATTTCTTTTTAAGTAAATAGCTTATACTAGGTAAGGGTAGGTAATATAATAGTTAGTCTATAAGTCGTACTTACTCCTATAAAAGGGGGCCTAAGAAAAGGATTTAATTTAGTATATAATCTACTAACTTATAATTAAAGCTTATTATATAAAATACTAACTTATAACCTAGTCTTATATAGCTACGTGCTTATTAGTTTATTAAATTATACTAGGTTTATTTAATCTACTCTACTACTTATAATTAATTTTAATACCCTCTAGGCTCCTACTACCTATTAGCGGGTACTTTAGCTAGGGTTAAGTTATTAGCGCTAGTAGCTATATTTTTATTATATCCCTCTCCCTTTACTAGTTTAATTAGGATTATATTATTAGCCCTAGCTTTACCCTAATCCCCTACCTCTTCCTATTTACTTATATTTAAATCTACTCCTTTATTATCTAACTCTATATTATAGTTATATATACTAAGATTTAGTAATAGTAGTTTAGTATTATATATAATATAGTTACCTACTCTAATTAAATATTAGAGTATTTTATATTAGGCTCGCGCGTAAGGCTAATTACCTATTTAAATTCCTATATAATTTATAATAATTACTAAGACGTCGCTTATATAAGAGACCTTAGAAAGGAGGTAGAAAGGGAGGGCTATAAAGCCTAGCGTATATAATACTATTATATAAAGGATTATTATAAACTTCTCGTCTCCTTAATAGCTATTAATAGTTATAGACTTTATATTATATAATCTATCCTCTAGTTTTAATACTTATTTAGTAAGGTTAACTTATATAAGATACCTTATAAGGATAATATTATTCTTACTTTTAATTCCTTATCTAATATAATATTAATAGAGATTTATAATAACTTATAACTTATATTTATTTTAACTAGATTAGGAGAATCCTATCTTAGTTACTTTACTATTAGTCTTAATCTATATAAGTATAGTATTCTAATTAAATATATCCTAATATAATTATATAGCTTTACTATAATTAAGGTAGTTTACTAAATCTACTATAGAGATAATAGAACTATTATACTAGATTTTTAAAATAATATTACTAATAACTAGAATAGTTTAGTATTACTTATTAAGTTTATATTTAGGGTAGCTTAAGGTTACCTAGTACTTATATATACTCTTATTTATTAGTTAGGTAAATAGATTATATTATATATCCTATTTCTAAGGCGGTAGCTACTAATTATTACTAAAAAGATATATACTATTCTTATATTCTACTAGGATAATAAAAAGATCCCTATTCTCTACCTTACTAGCTTCCTAAATAATTATATAATCTCCTTTAAAGGAAGTTTTAATAATTATATAACCCGTATTTATAAGGGTTATAGTAAGTATAATAATATTATTTTAAAGAATATTCTTAGATAGTAAATATTTAAATAATCTAAATACCTTATACTCTTCCTTTATTTTAAAGGGGATACTAAGTAAAGCTTAAAGGAATATCTTATAAAAGTATATATAAAGCCTCTTACGTCGGGATATACTATTAACTTTACTTAGTTTATAATTAGTTATCTCTTATACTACCTTCTATAACTTTATAAATACTAGAGTATCTATATTATTCTACTTAGGCCTAACCTTACGTTTATAGTCTTTATTATTATCTTTAAAGGGTATAGTTTATATAGATTTATAATCTTAAGTAGTTTTATTCTTATTTAATACTATTTAAATATTATTATTTTCCAGTCTACTAATATTAATAGTATTAGGGTTTAGTATAGTATTAGGGTCTAGTATAATATTAGGGTCTAGTATAGTATTAGAGTTTAATATAATATTAGAGTTTAGTACTTTACTAGTATTAGTAATATTCTATATTAGAGTTAGATTAGCGCTTAACTTAGGCTAATTAATAATACTTATAACTTAGAGTAGTAGTATACTAAAACTTATATTATAAAGTTAATATTAGTAATCTAAGATATTATATAAGTACTTATAAGATTTCTTAATAATATCTACTATAAGTTTATTATAAATAGAAATAGGGATTAAAGAGATAGAGTCCTATTATAAGTTACTAGTATTATAACTTATATTATACTAGGTATCTACTTAAATAACTACTTATTCTATTATAAGTAAATAAAAGCGGATTATATTCTTATTAATAATTATAATTCTAGCCTCTTTAAGCTAAGTAAGCTTAGTATTTAGTTTTATAATAAAAGAGTCTATTACTCTATTTATAAGGATTAATACCTTTACCTTTTTACTAGCTAATATAAGTAGTAATATAATAACTATATTAACTTTTATTTTTCCTATTCCTTATAATCCCTTAATAAGTCTAAGGTTATTAGGCGAGTATACTAAGTACTCTAATATACTTATCTAGGAATAATCTAGCTTAATACTCTAGGTTATAAGCTTCTCCTTATACTTAATTTTATAAAAGAGGTCGCTTATAATATATATATAGATATCTTATTTAAGGATAAATTATTACTATCTAAGGTTATAAATATACTTTCTATCCCTTTTATATATAGGATTTAAGGTCTTAATAGCTACTAACTAGAACTTATATAGTATATTAGATAGGACTAGTCTAATATTAATTATAATCGCCCGTTTATAGAAATAGTAGTATTAAATTATAGTTAATAGTATCTTAGTAGTATTTATTAAATTAAAGACTAACCCTAATTATAAGTTACTCTAGACCCCTTCCTTAATAGGATAATAAAGTATAATAGTATAATTAATAAAACTAGTAAAAGGGAATAGCTCTAAGAGAATATATACTAACTACTCCTTATTTTTAAATTTAATAAGGAAGGAGTCTTTAACTAAGAACTAATATTTAAACTTAGAAGGTAATTAGAGAAGGCTTATATAGATATAATTACTCCTAGGTATAACTTTTAAGATATATAATTAATATTCCTAGTTCTAATATTTTATAATATCTTTAATATTATTTTCTTCCTAGTAGATAATTAATATACCTTTTATAGTCTAATACTTATTACTATCTATATATATATAGGATATTAGTATTTAAATAGGCGGATAGTTTATATATAATATAATCTAACCCTTTTAGACTTTATATTTTATATTAGCTAGTCTATTAAATTGATAAATATAAGGCGGAAAGGCTTTCTTAAGTATAAATACCCTTATAATTCTATTATAAGATATAAAAAATAAATTAGGCTTTAAAGTAATAAATAACGCGGTTAGCTTAACTATTATATTATTAGATATATTAAATATCTTAAGTAGTTAGTCTTAAATATATTAATAATTACCTAGAGTTCTAGCTTCTTAGAGGATTCCTTTA
>JAABUY010000610.1_pt1 | contig 59281 bp, 75 predicted proteins | sample 5560271 | NCBI WGS metagenome assembly JAABUY01 (sample SAMN10711886, study PRJNA513374) | rock metagenome | isolation source: Antarctica rocks | place: Antarctica: Victoria Land, University Valley | reverse complement strand
CTACGAGGATGTGGGCGAGTTCTTCTCGCAGAACCTGTTTAAGGATGCGGCGCCGCCCGGCAAGGTCCTGGGCGACATGATGTCCACGGACCTGACCACCACCACGCCGGACGCGCGCGTGGATGGGCTAGGCCCCATCTTTAACAAGGTGCGCGCCCAGTCACTCATCATGCGCCGCCCGCTCGGATGCCGTCCTCTGCAGGCGCTGGTCAAAAGCTGATGCCAGCGGCTGCGCGAGCGCACCAGGTGACAGGCGTGCCCGTGGTGAAGAGCGACACTGACCGGACGCTCGTCGGCATCTTGTCGAAGAAGGACCTGTCCAAGTCTGGGACCACCGTGTCTGACATTATGAGCACGCCGCCCGTCGCCGCGCGCCCCACCAGCACCGTGGCGGACGCCGCAGTGCTCATGCTGAAGCACAAGGTGGGCGCCCGCCGGCCCGTTGCGCGCGCCGGCTGTCTCGCAGTCCTCCAGGACCTGTTGCCGTTGTGTGCGCCCAGGTCAGGGCAAACATGCTTGATTCTCTGGCGTCCGGGCCAGTGCCCTAGGAGTCCCCGCCAATGTCGGCGGCGTTGGGGCGCGCAGGTGCACCGGATCCCGATTGTGGACCCGGAGGCCAAGCTCATCGGTATTGTCACACGCACAGACATCTTTACGGCGCTTGGCAAGGAGGCCAGCCCGGATGTCAAGTCAGCGTTGGCGTGAGCGCGGGCGCCGCGCTGGCAGCGTACTTGCTGAGCTGTCGGGGTTTGGCCGCGCACCGCCTGCGCCCAATGGGACTGCCGTAGCAACACGGGCGAGCGCCGGGCGCCCCTCACGGCAGCTGTGGGAGAGGTCTGCTGGTGCAGGCAGCCACGCGTGCGAGGGGAGCAGCACAGGCCTTGGAAGGCGCGCCAGTGCTGGGCAGGCGAGGCTGCGGTGGGTGTGGCGAGTCAGTGGAGTGGCGCCGTGTGAGAGGCTTTTCTGCTTGTGAGGCCCGTCCACATCGCAGCCCCTTGCCACTGCGTTTGAGAGTGCGTTCCATGGGTGTATCATATGACAGCTGGCAACCAGCTTCTCAGGAAGTAGGAGAGGGCGTGCGCAGTGGCAGCACTGGGAGGCAAGGTGGAGCACCCGCTGTTTCTTGGCAGGAGTCTGCAGGTGGCAGGGGTGGCTGGTTCCAAGTTGCTGCGCTCTGATGGAAAAAGTACAAGCTGCGCACTGCAGCAAGTGCAGCCTCGAGCAGCTCAGTCTCAGCGGCACTCTTCCTTTCCCTTACTGTCATAGCAGCGGAGTGCGCGGCTGAGCGGAGCCGAAGGTCTTATGAAACCTTGCGCTGGCGCACACACGATAGCAGCCTGCGCCAAAATCTGAGCTGTGGCTCCCACGCAATGTTCGTTCACGTATCACAGCTCAATGTCGAGCTGATGCAACTTGACGCCCCTGCAGACCTGGTTCTTGCTCAAGGCAAAGATAGCGTCAAGCAGGCCGACGCGCAGGCTGGCCGGCCCTTTAGCATCCACGGCTGCCACCTCCGCCGCCAGCCTGCGCGCAGACAAAAAGAGGCGCTGAAATGGGGCTGCTGCAGGCTCGCTGGTGATATGACTCAGCTAACAGCTGCCTGGGCTCAAGCCCATGACCGTGAAAGAATGGACCCGTTCTGTGTGTAGCCTAGAAATTTTACAGAACAGGTGCCTGGCATAGTTTCAGGCGGCATCGGCACCATCTTCGCCATACTTGCATGCACGTGGACATGTCCTGACGGCGCTGCATGCTGAGCAGCGCGCAGCACCTACCATTGCAAGTGCTCACACGACGCGGGGGCGAGGGAGGGGGGTCCAGCAACTCGTGCAATTTATGTGCGCTTGGAAATGTCAGAGGGGCCCTGCAGCCGCTCACCCGAACACGGCCAGGGCATGCGCCGTTGCCAGCAGGGGGTCCGCGGGCGCGCAGGCGATGAAGGCCGCAGCCAGCGCGGTCACCGCGCAGCCGGTTGCCGTGATCTTTGTCAGCATGGGCACGCCGTTGCGGCACGCCACTACCCTGGTCCCGTCCGTCACCTGCCGCGCGGCAGCGCATGCAGCCACAATGCCGGACGCCGACACGCGCGGGCGCAGAGCTGCGATGCAGCGTCACTCTGCCTCCCTACTCCCGCCACCCTCATGTGTGCCTGACGGTGGTGGTGCCTCGCAGCCGTCTACACAGGCGCGCGGGCAGTCTGTACAGAGCATCCCAGGTAGATGCGCGCTGCATACGGATGACACACTCTCACTGCACACGGCATTGATTGGGAGTAGCTCGTGCTCGAGCCGCTGCGCCCCTGGGCTGTCAAACAGCCCAGCACGCCGAGCGGCCGCCCCGAGGCACAGGTTTCTCACGCGGGGGGCGGGCGGCGGGCGGGCGCGCGCCAGGTCGGTGGCGCCGGAGATGGCGACGACGCAGGCGGCGTCGCGCGCGAGGCGCTTGCCGAGCGGCAGCGCCTCGGCGGGGCCGGCGGTGCTGTCCACGCCGCGCCCGCCGCCCAGCTCGCCCGCCACCGCCAGCACCACGGACGCGTTGCCCCGGATGAGCGTCGGGCGCAGCTCCACCAGGCCCATGATGGTCTGCAGCGCAGGGTGGCAGTCAGTCGAGTGACCGGGTGGGCGCAAGCCGAGCGCCGTTCGCAGCCAGCCCGTGGCCCTGACTCGCAAGTGTGGTTGGCTGCTTTTGCCTGGCGCTGCCCAGTATCAAGCCAAGCTTGCAGCAGGAAGAAGCGCAGACATCAATACCTAGGATACAGCCAAGCGCTGGCGTCAAACTGTCGTGCGTTATGGAGGGCGCACCTGCGTACGGAAAGGCGTGGCGCCCGCGCCCACCGGGTCGAGCACCCACGGTTTGTTAAGAGCTTTTGCTGCACACGCGGCGGCGCGCATACCGTCGACCCACTCAGGGCTGAGCGTGCCCACGTTGACAAGCAGCGCCGAGGCTATCTTGGCAAAGTCTGCCGCCTCCTCCCTGGAGTGAGCCTGCATGTGCACAGCCCGCTGAAGGCCTCTACACACAGCACAGACGCAGGCGCACTAGTGCACAGCGCCGGCACTGCTATGCTGTGCCGCACTGTGACAACCAGCTGAAGCCCAGCCGCACCATGGCAGGTGATGCACCTGCTGCCAGGAGAAGGTTGGCCATGATATCCATGCTGACAAAGTTTGTGATACCTGCGACGCTGGGCAAGCTGTCAAGCAGTATGACGATAGGCAGGCGCTGCAGCAAAGCAACAACCATGCGCCTTGAGTGCGGCACAGCAGCTGCATAGTGGTGGCGCACATTGCACGAGTGGATTTGTTTCTTGAACTTTCTTCAACAGCGCCCAGGCAGAAGCGCCCGTGGGCTCAAGGTGCATGTTGCAGACAAGCCTGCAGAGCAGCTACCAATATGGACAGGCCCTGTTAGTGTTGGCAAGTCCTGTTCAATCACGTGAGCGCCTGCAATTGCAGACCTTTGCCTTGCAAGGCAAAGGTCTGCTTACTCCAAGGCCAGAGGCAAGCTCAGCAACTGGAGCAGGGTAGGGTCCAGCTGTCGCCGGCACAGTGTCCAGCAGAAGTGACCAAGCTCGGTTGGCGAGAGTGGAGAACAGTAAGGAGGAAAGGGAGGCGCAGCCTTGCATGCCTTCCCTGGCATGCCGGCTCTGGCTGGACGCACAGCCTGATGCGCTGGCGGCGCTCCATCACCCTTTCATACGTGCACTGTCAAATGGCGTCTTGCCAAGGTTGGTCAAGTCCGTGAACGTGCTGTGCAATAAGCGTGTGACACACTGCTCTGTGTGAGCAGTACACCTGATTTATCTAGACAATTTCCTCATCTTGATGTGCCTTGTTTCCTTGAGCGCCTGCTGCTTGTGTACACCTTTGTAACAGGACCAAGGAGATGCAAGGTCTGTGTTGCAGCAACCAATAGTGCAAGATGGCGAGTTGCCGTTGCACACGGGGGGGGTGTAGTGGCCAAGCCTGCGACTACAAGCGCTTGGCGAAGCAAGTGTGGAGCGCAGGTCCGCGTTTCAGTTCTTTATATCCCAAGATGCTGCATTCCTGGCGGCCTTTGCGAGCGCATATGCATTGGCGGCACGCAAGGCAGAACAGCAGCAGCTGGACTCAAAGCTTGTGGACTCCATCGAGAGCTTGCACCGCGGAGTGGAGGAAGAGCTTAGAATGCATGAGTCATATGCTGCGGTGCGCGCCTTGCGCTCCCGTGTTTTGTGTCCCGAGCGCATACGCTGCTGGGGCTGATAGAGCAGGTAGTTGGCACTGGACCAGCAGGGCACTGCCATTTCATAACACAGTGACAGAGGCACCAGCTGCAAGGTCAGGACGGGCCTGTCGACGCCCCGGTTATGGTCAGCAGTGATTTTTAGTTTAGGAAACCACCATGCTGTGCGACACAGTACGCGGCATCAGCAAAAACACCGTGCAAGTGCCGCTCAACCTTCATACCATTTTATTTTTAAGCACCAGTGCACACCGCTGATCCAGTGTTGTTCGTTTGTAATGCAGAGGTGGGGCGTGACACTTGCAGATGACTTTGTCCCGAGCGCCGCCACCACAGAGTACACGTCGTTCTTGCTCAGGGCTGCCGAGCACGAGGTAAGCGCCCATGTTGTGGGCTGCTGAACGTGAGATGAATACGGTTGCAGCATTGCCAGAGCGGCTTTCACTTGCTTGAAACGAGTTGCGGGAAGAGAGTTGGTAAAGTATGTTCGTGTCCCTGCACAGAAAGCACACCCTGCCTTCGCGTGTCATATCTCCGACCTCGCTCATCTGTGTGCGCAGAGTGTTCCATGCATTTTGGCCGCTATGACGCCCTGCAGCCGCTTGTACGGGTTCCTTGGCACGCGGCTGGCGCCGCTAACCCGCGCCGACAGCCCATACATAGAATGGGTGCGCACGTATGCTGATGCGGAGTACCAGGCGCTTCCGCAGCGCATGGAGGCGCTGCTGGACGAGCTGGGAGAGGCGGAAGACTTTGGTGAGGTCCCTTGCTCGGGCATTTCTTTACTCCCCCTATGAGCTCCTCGTGAGTACGTGTTTAGAGCCAGCATTGCCGGAACGCGGGCAATATGATGCATCCCGCCCGACTGCGCACATTGACGACGACTGCTCGAGCATCAGGAAGTTCCGCATACGTGCTGCTCTTATCACACTATTGATGACCCGTTTGCTCCGTGGCTTGTTTTGCGCCATGCGTCAGACACAGTGTTTGAGTCTGCAGAGCATCGGCAGTGCAAAGATAACACTTTGAGCTGATGAAGAAGCTGAATAGCAGCAGGAGTGTGTTGTGCAGACTTTCCGTCAGCCTGCATGGCCGTGGAGACCTCTTCGTGGGGAGCAGTGCGCGCTACTCTCTCACCCAGACACTAGCTCCAGCTCAGTGTCCATCAATGCTGTAACACAGCGGCGTGCGTGCGTGGCAGGCCGGATGCGGGCGCTGTACAGGCGCGCAATGCGGCTGGAGGTGCGCTTCTTCAGCGCGGTGCCGGGCAGCCCGCCGCGGCCCTGCGTGGACCTCCTAGTCGTCGACTTTGACGAGACGCTGACCGAGGCCGACACCACCCCGCGTATCATCGCGGCCGCGGTCACCGCCGCGGAGGCCAGCGCCAGCGGTGCGGCAAGTTGCTGCCTGCGGAGCCGCCGTTGTCACCTGTGGGAGGCAGCAAGCACCTGGTGCTGCCGCCGCAGTGTCAGCAAGAGGCCAGGAACAGGCGCCTGACGCACTGGCGGCTCGAGCGACAGGCGAGCTCAAGGCCAAGGTCAGGCGGGAGCGGGAGGCCGTGCGGGACAGGCTGGTGGCGAACTATGCGCGTGAGCGGGACGCGCTGCTGGCGGCCGAGCTTCCCGCGGTGCGCCGCCGGCGGCGGGCAGGGCAGCGGGGTGCTAGCCTGCCAGCCCTTGCAGGCAGCGAGAGCAAGCGCCAGGGTGCATTCAGCGCAGCTGGCGCGCGTGCACGGCAGGCTGCGCCAGCGCTTGTGGCCATGACCCGGCCGCGAGCTGAGATGGGTTCAGAGCTATCTCCGCAGGACGGAAATCATGTCCTGCCACTCATGTCCTCCCCATTGCCAATGCGGGCACCCTGCGCAAGCAGCTGCCTAAGGGGCCATGGCGTGCACGTCAGCTGTTGTGTGCTGTGGCTCATGTCCGCCAGCCAGCCGCCTTCGACCATGCCGCTGGGCCGCGCTGATCAGCGTGCATGCCCACGACGGCACGGCGCGCGCTCTGCCGGGCGCCGCACAGGCAAAGGCTGCCCTGCCAGCCAATGGCCTGGCGTCACGCGCGCGCCGCACTGCAGGGCCAGGAGCACGAGCGGCCCGCGGCGTACGATGCCGCCTGGGTGGACGGCTTTGTGGAGCAGCTGTCGGAGTTCGACGCGCGCATAAACCAGGCGGTGGTGGACTCGGGCGTGCTGGCCGGCGTGCCGCGCGGGGCTCTCGCGCGCGCCGGTGCGCGCCAGGCCCCGGCGCCTGGCTCCTGCGGTCTCAGCCAGCGACGCGCGCTGCAGGCAGCCTGTTCACCAGCGCTGAGGGCAGCGGTGCTCCCGTGGTGCTCGCTGCCAGCGCTGGCTCGGGCAGTTCTCGGGCTATGGTAGCCATTCCACCTAAACAGCTTCCTGCAGACGGCGGCAAGGCCGTGGGGCAGGCACCATAGACCGGAGGGCAAGGCGATAGAGCAGTGTGCCCATGCATCCTCCGAGCGGCCCGGAGACCCCGACCAAGGACTGCGTGCGGCCGGCAGGGCGGCGCGCGGCGCTGCGGGAGGGCGCGGCCGGTGCGCTGCAGCGCGCGCAGCGCGCGCGTGTGCCGCTGCACGTGCTCTCGGTCAGCTGGTCCGGCGAGCTGGTGCGCGGCGCGCTGCAGGGCGCGGTCGCGGTCGCGCATGGGTGCGCGCGCACCCGTATGCATGCCAGGCCTCGGCTGGCGCGCTCGCATGGTGCTGCAGGCATTTGTCGGGTGGCCGTATGGAGCAGCGCAGCCGCACTGGGGTGCACACGCGGGCGGCCGCGGCAGGCGGGGCGGGACGGGTGTGGAGGCGGCGGTGGTGCATTGCAATGAGCTGCGCTACTCGGAGGGCGGCATCAGCACCGGTGACCTGGCCAGGCGCGGCCAGGCTGCCGTGTCCTGCCTGCATCAGCTGTTGCGGACCGCGCGCGGCGGTGCAAACAGAGGCGCTGGAGGCACGCAAGGTGACGGGTCCAGACCAGAGGCCACAGCAGGCCAGCATTGCGTTGAGACAGGGGTTTTGCTCTGCGTGTCATCGCAGACCAGCGAACTTGGGAGACAGGAAGACCAAATCTACGCCTTGGCTTGAAGGCGGGAAGGTATCACCACCGGCAACGGTGCGCTTGTGCGCGGAGAGGGCAACACGCCTTGACGCACGCGCTTGCGCGCCCGGCGCGCGCAGGCGCGTCGAGAACGGCGCAGACAAGGCGGCGGTGCTGGACCGGCTGGTGGCGGCCGCGCCCGGGGGGCGCGAGCATGGCGCGGGCGCCGCCGGCCTGGCCGTGTACGTTGGCGACTCGGCCTCCGACCTCGCGCCTCTGCTGGCCGCCGACCTGGGCGTCGTGGTAGGCGGCAACGCGCTGTTGCGCCGCGTGGCCGCCGCTGGCGGCGTGCGCTTGCGGCCCCTGGCAGCCGGTGCGCTGGCGCGGGCCCGAGGCGGTGCCGCGGCCGAGTGTGCTGACGTCCTCGTGCGGTTCCTCCGTGTGCAGAGTGCAGTGACTCGAAGGCGGCCGTCCAGTGACTAACGCCGCCTGTCTTGTGCCGCTGCCTACGGGCGTGCAGCAGTCGAGAGGAGGGTCAATGCAGGTGTGCATCCCAAAGGCTGCAGCGTGGTAGGGCAAATGCGCTTCGGGAGCACACTGAGCCGCTCTGACATCCGAGCAGTGCTGACAGGCTGGCACATGCACAGCTGACATCCGCCGCCTGGGTGCAGCCCCAATGAACGCCCAGGCCGAGCGCGGCACGCTGTACGAGGCGGGCTCCTGGGCGGAGATCGAGGCGTGCCTGTTTGGGCCGCGGCCGGAGGACGGCGGCGAAATCCAGGTGCTCGCGCTTCCTTCTGCCCCAGCTCTCGGCTCGCCAGAGGGCAGAGCCACAACGCCCCCAGCCGTGCCTGCTCCTGGCAGTTTATCCAGGTGCTTGCCCGGGCACACATACACCTCGTGAGGCAGCCGCCCTCCCAAGCTGCTGCGTGAAGCGCCAGCCAGCCGCCTCTTGACATCTAGACCTGAGGCAGACACCTCGCGCCCGCGCCCCCAAGCCGGCCGGCGCGCACACATGCCCGCGCTAAGCGTGCGTCCAAGCGCACCAGCCCCTGGCGTCCGCGCGCGGCAGGTGCCGCGCGTGCTGACCATCGCGGGCAGCGACTCGGGCGGCGGCGCCGGCATCCAGGCCGACCTGAAGACCTGCCTGGCGCTGGGCGTGTTTGGCGCCTCCGCGATCAGCGCGCTCACCGTGCAGGTGGGCGCCACGGCACTGGAAGCGGTGCGCTGGGCTGTTTCTGCGGGTGCCGCCTGCTACCAAGCTACCAAGCGCTGCTACCAAGCGCTGACGTGCCGATCCTGCTAGTCAAAGCGGCCGAGCATGATGTCGCGGCCGGTGGTGTGTTGTACAGTCCCTCATTATTGCGACGCCCAGCTTGCGCTGAGGGCCGGGCGAGTGAGGAGCATGCTTGGGGCGCTGCCCGAGTGCCATGCGGCGCGACGCGGCGCGCAGGACACGCGCGGCGTGCATGGCGTGCACGCGGTGCCGGTGGACTTCCTGCGCGCGCAGATCGACGCCGTGCTGGGCGACATTGGCGCCGACGCGGTCAAGACGGGCATGCTGCCCAGCGTGGAGGTGCGGCCGGCGTGCGTGCACCCGGGCGGGCTTGCTGAGGCATCACAGCGCTGCGGCATGCCTGCGCGGCTTGCCCATGCCGGCGCTGCCTGCCCAGGCCATGCAGCGCAGGCATGCCGCGGAGCTGCATGCAGCGCCCGGGGGAGGTGCTGGGCTCGCGGCCGCGCCGCCTAGCGCATCTTGCTGCCTTCGCTGCCCCCGTCACCTCACATCAGGCTGATGGTGTTTCTTACTCGTACTTACTCGGACGTGCAGCCTGCTCCCTGAATCAGTTGCCCCCATGTCGTGCAACCCCCGGTACCCGCAGCCCCCCCGCGTCTCCCTTCCAGGCCCCCAGCGAGGCGGCTGCTTGCGCGCGCAGACGAGCAGCACCGCCCCGAGACACGCTCATTACGCGTGCGCCGCATGCGCAGGCGGTGGAGGCGGTCGCGGAGAGCGTGCGCGCGCATGGCGTGACCAACCTGGTGGTGGACCCCGTCCTGGTCGCCACCAGCGGCGACGCGCTGGCGGCCGACGGCGTCGCGCGCGCGCTGGTGACCAGGTCGGCGCGCGCTCGCCTGCGAGCGGGCGCCCGTGCTCGTGTCGCCAGGACGCGTGCAGAGCTCGGTGCCTGCAGGGGAGCCGGCCATGCCGAGTGGCCCGCCCTGGCACTGACACGAGCCGGAGCGCCGCGCAGCCTGTTCCCGCTGGCGGCGGTGGCGACGCCCAACCTGCCGGAGGCCTCGGCGCTGCTGGGCGGGCGGCATATCAACTCGGTGGCCGCCATGCGCGACGCGGCGCGCGACCTGCACGCGCTCGGGCCGCGCGCCGTGCTCGTCAAGGGCGGGCACCTGCCCGCCGGCGCCGCCGGTGCGGCGCCCGCCGCGCCATGCGCCGCGCACAGCGCCTGGCTCTGCCGCCCCTACGCACTCGCGCCAGCCTAAGCCTGTGATGCATCACGCTCACGAGCTGCGCGAGTCAAGGCCGCCCTGAACAGCCACCTGCCGCAGGCGCGGGCGACGGCATGGCCGTGGACGTGCTGTACGATGGGCGCGAGGCAGTTGAGCTGCGCGCCCCGCGCGTGGACACGGCCAACACGCACGGCACCGGCTGCACGACCGCGGCCGCCATCGCGGCCGAGCTGGCCAAGGGCGCCACGCCAGCGGCCGCCGTGGCGGCTGCCAAGGCGTACGTGGCCGAGGCGCTGCGGCGCAGCGCGCCGCTCGCGATCGGCAGCGGGCGCCAGCGGCCCATGAACCACGGGTGCGGCCGTTGCCACCGATGCGCCCTGCCCTGAATGCTACAAGTGTGCTACTACAAGTGTGCATGTGGAGTGCGCATGCCATGCGCGTACGACCCGCGCCGCGCGCGCCGCGCCAGGTTTGCGATTGCGGACTGGGCGGCCGCCGCGCGCGCGCCGCGCCTGGACCTGCGCCTGTACGCGGTCACGGACCCGGGCTGCGACGCGCGATGCGGGCGCTCGCGCGCGGATGCGGCGGCGGCCGCGCTCGCGGGTGGCGTGACATTGCTGCAGCTGCACGAGAAAGCCGCCGATGGCGCGGCCTTCCTGGCGGCCGCGCGTGAGCTGGTCGCGCTGGCGGCACCGCACGGGGCGCGCGCCCGTGTGGGACGACTCTAGGAGGGCCTGCATTTTTCCTCGCCTGCCCTGCGAGCGCCACGGCATGTCACGCAGCGGGCGCCGCGCCGCTATTGACGCGGAAACAGCTTTTGACGTGGAGGTAGCACGCTGGCCGCAGCGCTTTCCCCGAGGCCGCACGCTAGCGGCGTGAGCAGCTGCCGGTGGATCCGGGCAGCCTAACCAGCCCCATTGCCAGCAGGCGCTTTCATGATGCCTGATGTGTGTGTTGTTGCACGCACCGGCCTGCGCTGGCACCCATGGCCGGCATGCCTGGCGAGCGCCACGCCTGCTGCGGGTGGGGACGATCGTGGATACTGCCGCTCGGTCCGACTCGCCGCACGCAGGTGGGCGTATTCCTAGCGCCACCCAGGCGGGCGTAACCCCAACCCCCCACCCAGGTGGGCGTGATCATCAACGACCGCGTGGACGTGGCGCTGGCGGCGGGCGCGGCGGGCGCGCACGTCGGCCAGGACGACCTGCCGGCGGCGGCCGCGCGGCGCCTGCTGGGCGCCGACCGCCTGCTGGGCGTGTCGGTGAAGACAGTGGACCAGGCGCTGCGCGCGCAGGCAGACGGCGCCGACTACCTGGGCGCCGGCGCGGGTGCGGCCCGCGCGCTGGGCCGCCACCCTGCAGGTGAGCTTGGGGCGTGCGGCTGACGGGCGTGCGCTGCGGCGGCAGTGGTCGCCACCGCGACCAAGGCCACCGGCGTCATCGGGCTCGACATGCTGGCCGAGATCTGCGCGGCGGTGTCCATCCCGGTCGTCGCCATTGGCGGCATCACGGCCGCCAACGCCGCCGCCGCCGTCGAGGCCGGCTGCGCGGGCGTGGCGGTGGTGTCGGCCATCTTTGGGCAGCCGGACGCGGCTGCCGCGGCAGCGGGCATCCGCGCGGCGGTGGACGCGTCGCTGGACGCGCACCGCGCGCGGAGGAGATAGCGCCGGGCCGTGCTGTTGGGTCCAGAATAATTTATATTGCCATAATCAACACTGTTACAGTAAGCACGCACACGCTTCGGCAATGTGTGATGCAGAATGAACAGAGTGTCAAGGGCATGGGTGCTACTTTCAACATTCCTGACAGCGCTAAACATCCTTTGTTTTGCCAGAAGTTGCAATGCGCACCCCGACGTGAGAACAGATGATGGTAATGCACGTAGGTTGCGACCTTTATCTCTCGCATGCTTTGTCAATAGCTAGACAGGAAAGAGCGACAGTTGCCAGTCTACAGGTCACAAGAGGTCTGTGAATTCGTCCAGGCCCTGTCCTAGCTCCCAGACAGCAACGCCCACTCCATATTTCCGCGCCAGATCCAGCCGTGCCTGCCGCACCCCGCACCTCCTGCCTCCAGGTGCGCCGCGAAGCATGAATGAATCCGCACTGCAAAGCGGACTGCCGCCAATCATTACTGCACACATGGAATATCCAGCGTAAGGGCATCCACCTGTGGCAGCGCAACATGTTGAGAACGCAGGGCACATGCATGCATGCCAATACGAAACTGTGATGGCGCGCACTCTTGTCAAGTCTACCATGCGCGCATGCAATAGCAGATGCGCCCACATGCTGCATGTAGCGATCATTGATGCACCTAGCATGCTCCCAGGTTCACGTGCGAAAGCTGGGCGCCAGCCAACGGCCCACGGCGGCACGCGTCCATGAAACGAACAGGCACAGACGGCCTTGCAGTCGCAGCGCGCATGCCTCGTCGCGGAGTCCAGCATCTGCCACCCTTGCGACTCAAGACTGCCAGCTTAGTCCAACGAAGCTGCTGTGGCAGCCCGCGGCCGCGCGCCTGGATGGACCGCGCGCTCGGGTAGTACAGCACGTGCGGCGCGCCGTCCTCATCGCGGTACTCTGTCACATGCTCCGCGTCGCCCGCGTCCCAGGTCACCGCGGGGCGATGCGCCGCGACAACGGCCTCGTAGCCGGTGCCGGTCATGTGCTCGACCTTGCCGGCGGCGAGCTGGAAGTCCGTACCGTAGAAGTTGAGGCCCAGCAGCACGCGCGCCGCGATGTGCCTGCACGGCACAGACGAGCACAATATGGGAGACCCGCAGCAGGCTTGACAGCAGGGTGGCTTCCTTCAGCGCAAGCCGGTGTGCACCACTCTACTGTCACAGGCTAATAAAAGCACTCTTGAGAGCAGCAAATCTTGAGTCAACAAGCAGGAGGCAGGCCAGCCATGGCTGCCAACGACCCTCCAGTGCTGAGGGTATGGAACCCTCAAAGGGCCTTGCCTGTTGGCTGGTGGCAGCAGCGCGTCCAGGTTGGCCTCCACCCACGGCAGGGGCGCGTTCCCTGCGACCCTGCCCTGGCTCGCAGACGCATCATACCTGCGCCGCCTGGCGCCCGCTGTGCGCCGGGACGCGAGCCAGGAGTAGAACACATCTGGCTTGCATGCCATCAATTGCAGGGTGCCATGCACAGCACCTCTTTTGGCCGATCTACACGCAGCACCCCACCACAAGCACACGAATGCGACAGCATGATCACGCCGCTGCTGGGCGCCCGACCAGGTTGCGCCTCCTCGGCCTCCCATGGCGCCGCCGCGCGCACGCCCGCCGGCCCCACGGCAGGACTCTGGGCAGCGCGGGCGGGCCCGCGCAGCAGGCGCACGCGTTGAGCGAGAAGAGGTCGACGTGCGGCAGCAGCACCTCCATATCGGCGGCGCCAAACGGGCGCGCGCCGGCGGCGCCCTGCTTGACCGCCGCGCCGGCCGCTGGCGGGATGACCGCCAATAGCTCCTGCCGCTCTGACGCAGCAGCGCAGTCAAGGGGGTCGCGCGCGGTGCCTCCGCAGCGGCGTCGGTGCCGCTGCCGGTGTGGCTGCAGCTCCGCGCGCCTGAGGCGGGGCGCTAATGAGCGCATCCAGGCGGCGGTGCGGCGAGCCGCCATAGAGGATTGTCAGTGCTGGCCCCCCATCTATAACAACTCACCTACCGAATGAATTAGCCCCGAAAATGGATGACGCTCAAGTGCGCGGCCTTTGGCCGGCCATGGGGGCAAGTGCGAGGCCCCCATGAGTAGGAGGCCGCGGGCGTTACAACGCAGCCTGCGGCGCGAGTCGGGGTGAAGCGGCGCCTGTTGCAGATCTTGGTGGTAGTAGCAAACATTCAATACTCAATTGCCTAGCCGCGCCGCGCACGCCCTTGCAGGCCCGCGCGCGGACAGGCGCATCTGCTCCTGCTCTGGCAGGTCGGCGGGGGCAGGGTGGGAGTGGCCGCAAGCACCGCAAAGTGGTGTGACAGGCATGCTGTGGTGCCTGCCAGGAACAAGGCGCCCCTGAGCTCGCACCAGCCTCCGGCGCCCCTCGGCATGCAGCACGGTGCCCACCGCTGCAAAGAGACCAAGCACCGCCGTGCGCGCGCGCGGCTGCGCAAGCGCGCCCGCCCACTGCGCCAGGCCCTCCAGCACCTGTTGCCACGATACCCGCAGGGCAGGAATATGTAAGATGAGGAGGCACGAAGAACCACTGGCAGGAAGAAACCCCTGCCAAAGGACCTGCCTGACACCGTCTGAGAGCTGTGCCCATGCGGACAGGCTAGTGGGCCTGCGCGGCTGCGCATGCCTGGCGGCTGTGCGCAGCCAAGCAGCACATGTGCCCAGATGCGTGGCTCGCTGGCAACCTAAGCCGTGGGCCCACTCCAGCATATGCTGGGCCGCCGGTCATGGGCCTGCATGCAAGCTGTCCGGCAGGCAGCATACTGCCTCTTTCTCGCTGCGAGCGGGAGGCCGCACCAAGCCGTCATAGCCGTGCGCATCGCACAGCTCGCGCAGCATGTGCGCGAGCGGCCGGGGGTCTCCCAGGACCCTGGCCAGCTCCGCGCCCGCCAGCTCGGGCACCACCCGCGGCACGATGCGCGGCGTGGGTGCGCTCTGCGCAGCGCGCGCGCCTCCTCAGTGCCGACGCCCTGCACCGCTCGCCCACGCGCTGCTGGCAGCACCTGGGGCCCGGCTGCCGCGGCCAGGCCTGCTTGTGCAAGCAGGCACTGTCTGTGCGGGTATAGCATGTGCAGCATGCCGCGCAGACAGGGCCCGGCCCCAGCAAGGCCTCACTATCCATCTGCCGCGTGCTGCAGGCAGGAGCCCAGCATCAGCCGGGGCAGGGCGGCGGCGGATACGGCAGCGCATCCAGCGCCTTCAGCCAGCTCGCACGTCTGGGGGCGACAGCCCGGCAGAGCATGCCGGCGCGGCCGTCCCAGCCAGAGCAGGCGCGGGCGGGCCACCTTGTGCGGCGGGGCGCGCAGCGCCTGCAGCCATCGCGTGTCCATGTCATGGCCGCCGGTGAGCTCCAGGCGGCCCGCACTACCCCGGACCTGGTACCACACGGGTGCCAGGTGCGTGAATTTGCTGCGCGCGCGCTTGGCCACGTCCAGCCCGCGGCCATTCCTGGTAGGATGGAGCAGCCAGTAGTGAGCTGCTTTGCCGTCTTTGGCTGGTGTTGTGTGTATGCATGATAGGTAGCGCGGCCTCATTCTACATTACAAGATGCCGAGTACAATGCCTTGGCAGCAGACTCCAGCAGAAAGGCTATACAGGCACTAAACATCCAGGCTCACCAAGGCGTCACGTAGCCCAGCACCAAGCCTGTTGTCCTCCTTGCGCTTGACTCCATGCGGCAGGTCTGGTCTTGCTCTGAGATAGCGTCTGTGTCTGCGCCGCAGCCTGCATGGAGCACCGTGCGTTGCTGAGCCTGCAAAGCAAACGCATGGGTACTAACGGCTGAAGCTTGAGATGGCGCCAATGACGCATCACACATGGGCAGGGATGCTTACGCAACGGTGCTCCTTGCACTGGCTGGCAGTGCCGTGCAAGCACTGTCAGGCATGCGGTGACCAACAGCCAGTGCATCGGCCCGTTTACTTAGCAGTGCATGCAATATGCCACACTCTGCCAGGTGAGCCAAACGACAGAGCTGCGCTCCTTCGTATCAGTAATGAAGTCAGTACAGTTCAGGACTCTCCGCCACCAGCGCACTGCTCCTCCAAGCACCATGCAAGGCTGGTCGTCTTGGGCAGACACCCAGCTCCCCACGCGGGTAGGCATCGCTCGAGCATGTCGGGCACCATCACTTCGCTTTACGAGGGACACACCAGCGATGGCCAGCGAGGCCGAGCCGCTCCTGCTGGTGTCGTACCAGGCGCCGCGCGGGGAACCGCGCCGCCTGTGCCCGGTGCTGCCGCGCCCCGAGGCGCGCCGCACGCATGGACGCGTCTACCTCCTCGTCGCCGCCACAGTATACCTGGGACTGGCTGTGTACCTGCTGACAGAGTCGCAACGCCTGCTGCATGCAGCTGAGCTGGCAGCAAAGTCCTTGTGGCCCGGCTCGGATATGTGCGGCCCCGCTCGGTGCCTTTGCGCGCACTGATGACTTAAGTTATGTGTGAACTGCAAGGGCGGCTCCAGCGCGCGAGTGTGTTTCAGTGCGCCAGCATGCATGGCGTGATGATACGCCTGATTGCGGTGGCAGCTTTGGCAACGTGGTGCTGGCGGTCGGCCTGCTCGTCCTGTGGCTCGGTCTGCTCGGCCTGCACGCGGCCCTGGCCGACAGCCCTATCAGCACTGGCATGGTGCGCAGCTAATGCTTTTGCCTCCACGCCGGCCTTGGAGTGCTTTCAGGGTAGAGCCACGCGTGTCGTTCCTGCTCTTGTGCCAATCGGCTGCGTGTCAGGCTGAGTGTGCCGAACCAGTGTGTGTCCACGCTTCCCAGAATCACAGCGCTCACCCGTGTGCGCGCGCATGCCTGGTGTCATTGCTGTGGTCAGCAGACTTGTGGAAGCACCTTGTGGAGGTGTGTGACCGCAAGGTCGCTTGCAGTTTGTGGGCGCGGTGCTCATCAGCGTGCACGTGGAGGCAATGCTGGGTGCCTGCTACTACCACTACAAGTGCGGCCGCAACCTGCACCGCCCTGTGGCGTGCCAGCACCCTGCCCTGCTCGCACTCACTCCGCGAGAGCGACCGCCAGCTGCAAACGCCTGCACCTGGTGCTTGCCAGCACACCTAATCACAAGCAAGGCATCTCTCTGGTGCCTGCTTGTGCACGTGTGGACTTCTGTGCGCGGCCCCTTTCTGCGCACACCAGGTGCCAGCGATAAGCGGGACGCGCAACAGGCTGCTGACGCCCTGCCCCGCGCAGGCCGCTCTTCTGGGCCGCCGCGCCGTTCGACCTCACGGGCGCCCTGCCCAAAGTGCTGCGCTTTATGAACCAGCGGACAGAGGCGACCGCGCTCATTGGCGGCAGCATCGCGGCGCTGCAGGTCGACCACTGTTCTGCCGATGCACTCGTGCATGCCCAGCTCCAGGCACTGGCTGCTTGCAACCTACATCCTGCCTCAAATGCACGACCAACTGCACACAGCCTGGCACAGACCTATGGTGCTGTCACGCTGCTGGCATCAGCGTAGTGCACTGCAGCGCCTGCATTTGCTGCACCCGCAGGCTCTCACTCGTGTGAAACTTGCAACCCCATGTCTACGCTGACTGAGGCTCTCTGTCCTGTGGCCGCAGGCGTTTAGCGCGGTGGCAGGCGTCCTGCACGGCCACTTTCTGTCCAGGCCGGCCAGCTGGCCCCAGAACTGGAGCTGCCGTATGATGGCGTGACCGCCGCGCGAGCCACGCCGCAGCACCCTGTACACACAGCCCCTGTATATACCAGCCTGTGCGCTGGCCTCTGTCTGCTGTAGAACACTGGGGCCATACATGTATCCGTGTGTGTACAACACTGCATTGTGGTGTGCACATTGCACGTGCCCGTGCAAAACCCCCCCTTGCACTCCGTAGGCAGACGTTGGGGTGAGGGGTGCACACCTTGATGCACCTGTGCTTCGTCAGATGCACAAGAGTGCACGACTGCTAGACTAGCATGTTTGCAGGCAACCAACGTTGAGCATGTAAAGGCAGCAAAGCAGCTGAGGTGCCAATCCTGAGTGAGGCTTGTTGTAACCCTAAAAGTGGATGTCGCTCTTCCTGCTCGCAGCTCAGCCCCGTCTGAGATCGCAGCAGTCTGCTCAAGCCTCCCTCTACTCCTTCCCCGCACTCCGTGCACCATGAGCGCGGGCAAGGCCGTGCAGACAACTGCTTCAAGGCTCAAGGGCGTCGTGCAGGGCCTGCAGCAGGGCTACAGCGCGGTGACCGTGGGCGTGCCGATTGCGTACAAGAAGGCGGAGACGGTCGTGTCCAAGCACTTCAACGCCGCGCTGAAAAACAACGCGCAGTATGTCGTGAAGGATCAGGAGGCCGCCGACAAGCTGCTGCAGCAGTGGTTTTGGACCAGGATGTCCAGGTGCCGACCCACGCACCCTGTGCTGCTGGAGCAGCGAGCCAAGTGCTTCGGCACAGCGTTGCGGGTGCCCTGCTGCCCTGAAGCACACTTATGGTGGCGCCTTATGGGGTGCTCTCCCGTGCGCAAAGGGGATGTGCTGCTGCGAGCCCAGGATAGAGCCCCAACGCTGATGTGCAGGCGTGTGCTGCCGCAAGATGAGGCGGAGGAGGCGAGGGCAGAGGCGCTGCTGGGGGTGCGGGAGGCGTTAGTGCGCGCTGGCACAGCAGGCGCTGACACGCGCTGCCGCAGGTTACCGGGGGCGCTCGAGCACGCCGCGGCGGAGGCGAAGGCGCTCCCCAAGAACCTGGAGTGGGGGCACATCCGAAGGGGCGAGGTGACGCTGGGCCAGGTGGGCTTCCCGCTCGCCTGCAGCCCCCGCTGAGTGGTCCTCCGTACAAACGGATATGCTGTGGGCGTATTCCGTCTGGCACCTGCCACCTCACGTCAGCTCGGGGCATCCCGGGCCTGCTCTGGCTAACTTGCACACCCTGCACACCCCATGGCCCACCTAAGAGACCAGTCTATTGGGCATCAATGATATCAGCGACGGGGTTGCGCGCGCAGGTCGGCATCGCACTGGCCTTTACCGCCGAGCTGTATGGCTGGGTTTGCCTGGGCGAGATCGCCGGCCGCGGCGGGGCTCTGGTGGGGTACAGCGTGAAGTGATGCGTGGACTGTGCCCACACGTGGTGTGGCCAACACTAGCAAAGCCCGGTACCGTGACAGGCCCTGTTCTGCCTGCAACCCGCACGGTGACTTTGCTGGCACCGAGTCTAAGAGGCATACCGAGGGACTTGATCGTACGGCAGGTAGTGTTCGTGTGTGCGGGCCCTCCTGCGCTGCCTGAGAGCCGCACGCGCTTGTCTGCATGTGTGGTACTAGCTGTGTTCAGATGTGAGCCGACATGGTGTATAGGGTGCTGTGCAATGAGGTGATCAACTAGCTGAAAGTAAGGGTTAGCATGGGACGAGTGAACATAGCATCATGGATATCTGCACGCTTCAAGTATTGCATAGCTGCCCTGCGTCTCGCTCAACACTGTTACTAAGCTCAAATGTACCCTTGCACGCTGTAGCGAGTGATCTCTCGCCCTTGCCTAAGTCAAAAAACAAACTTGCACCAAGGTGCTCATTGTGGCCGTTTCGGCGATATGGAGTAGGTTGTGCTAGTATGGCCCCAATGGAGAAGTCAAAGTCAGGCATCTGTTATCTGGCTTACAACAAGCACATCAGGAGCAGGTCCGTGCTGCACACCTGCCTCTATGACAACTCACCGCTCACTGCTGGACTGTAACTGGTGACTTGCTTGGCATCTTCTCACTGCTGAGCCCTACAACACAACATCAAGAAACTACCTGCGAGCGAGGACAACTGTTCCAGGCGCGGCTTAGCGTGCCATATTCCACTGCAACTTTCAAGTGTTGGCAGGGCTCGCAATGTACAGAATACACACACCCAGGAAGGCCTCTGCATATACACGCAGAATCAGCCTGCTCTCTGAATAAGCAGCCGCAACACCTGCGCGTTCATTAGAGGGCCCTCGGAGGCGTGTTCATCGTAGGCGCGGATGCAGAGAGGCGGCCCTGCAACAGCACTCCCCAGGCTCCGCAGGATGAGCAGGCCGGTGCTCAGCTCCCCCGCTAGTTGTCCTTGTCCTTGACGGTGACTGGCGGGGACGCGCGCCGCCGCCTCTTCGTGTTCGTGATTATCACAGCAAGGTCCTCCTGCAGCAAGGCCAGTTTGATACCAGGTGTGCCAGCCCTACTGCACGACACCGAATCACACAGGCCGCACCTCAATCTCATGCTGCGCCAGAGTAATCTGGAAGAAAGGCCGCTTGTACGGCAGCTGCGGCAGCGGCATGGTTCGGCGTGTGTGCAGACAAGGCTTTTGCTACGGAAGCCACTTTGGCTCCGGTGCAAGCTCCCTCTCACACAGACTTCTGCTGGCAGAGCTCACCAGAGCAGGGTACCACCTCGGGTGCTTCACTCCGATCTGCTGCAATATATTTTGCAATCAAATGGTCTAGAGCTCAGCTCTAGAGCGCTTGCCAAGGCCTGCTGGCGTTGCAATCTTACATCAAGCAGCTGCGATAGAGTGTGCCAGCGGTCTCAGTGCACGTAGCAATGCCCGAAGCAGCTGGGTCCGCTTCGGCACCTGAGGGCGTGCAAAGCGACGATGATGCTCGCAAAGAGAAGCTCCGCAAAGCAGGCCAGGAGTACTTTGAAAAGGTCCTGGCGCAGGTGATGCACAGCCCCCCAGCCCTTGCTTTCAATGCTTGTGCATATGCTGAAAGCCTTGGCTGCTCTGCTGTCAGCCTTGTAGCGCAAGCGGGCACTACTGCGGTGCTCCGGGCATCCACACTCTGGAGTCCCTGCAGTGCTGCGTGCCCGCGCAGGCCAACAAGGGCAAGGACCCATACAGCGAGCCTCCGCGAGGGCGCCGGCGGGCGCCGGCGGACGCGGAGGACCCGGACCTGGAGACCGTGGGCCTGGTCCTGCAGGGCACGCGGCTCTACTTCCTTGGCGGCGTGCTGCTGGCAGCGTCCGCTGCTAGCCCGGTTCTAATCAAGGCGCGTGCCCGCTGTGTGTTGGGACAGAAAGCAGGGCAGGAAGGGACCTGCGGTCACGCACCATTGCTGGGCAGAGCTTTCCGCAGCAATGCACGCACATTGCTTCTTGTCTGGGCGAAAAGCCAAGCCCCGTTCAATGGACCACCAGCCAGCGCAACATGCAGTACACTGACTCGGTGCCAGAGGCGCGCAGTGCGGGCCCGCTTGGGTGGGCGGACACCTGAGCGGCAAGAGAGGTTTGCCTGACACGGGTGGCGCGCTGCGCAGGCGTCCCTGCAGGGGTTGCAGACGCCGGCGATACTGGTGTTCCTGCACCTGGTGCCCACCGTCGGCGCGCTGTGGCTGCTCTGCGACGTGCGGCCGCTGCAGCTGAAGACGCTGCGCGGCTGCTCGATCCAGGTGGCGCTTTCCGGCATCCAGGCGCGCGCCCTGCGAGCCGCGTCCTGCAGTGCGTCACAGGCACTGCAGGTGCTCATGTGGCGGTGAACACAGTGTGTTCCACGAGCATGTGCTCCAACGTGTTACCTTTTAGTGTCCATGCCGAAGCGGCTGCCCCCGGCGGCGCTGCACGCATGCGGGAGCGCGCATGCAGTGAGCGCGCTCGACCGAGCGCTCGGCGGCCGCGGGCGGCAGGTGCTGGCGCTGTTCGGCGCGCTGCTGCACGGCAGCCTGTACCTGGTCCTGGGCGCGACCACGCTGCTGCCGCAGGCGCTGCGCGCCGGCGCGCGCCTCGCCAGCGGCAGGCGGCCGCCCCTGCCGCAGGCGCGCGCCCGCGCCGTGCCGGCCGCCCTCATCGCGGCGGCCAGGCCCGATCAGTCAGGTCATGTTGGTGCCCGCAGCTCTTCACTTGCAACAGTAAAGCATCGACGGAGTGTCCAGGAGCACTGCAAAGCTGAATTTACATCCCGTGCTGAGATGCAGGCGTCAGCAGGCGCGGCTGCCAGACACCCGCTCCTCACCCTTGACACCCACTGCCACCCTAGTCGCTGCGCATGCTGCTGCCGGGCGGCAGGCATGACGGGCGCTGTGGCGGCAAGCGCTCCAGCTGCGGGCGCCCGCTTGTCCTGCATGCCCGCCTCGGGCCTGCGACCACCGCTGGCGGATGCGCAGGTGGCGGCGGTGGCGGCGGGCGCGGTGGGCGCTGCGGGTGCGGTCCTGGCGGGCGCGCGGCCGTCCCCGATGGCCGCCCTGTGCCTGGGCGCTTGGGGCGCGGCCGAGGCGGCCGCAGTCGCCTGGGAGCGCGCGCGGCAGGGCGCCGCGCCCGGCGCGGCGCTGCTGGGTGAGGTCCTCCCCCAGTAGGACTCCTTGGCTGCGCCCTGTCACGGCGCCTACGCCACGACTCAAGAATGGTCGTGGACGCTGCCCGGTGGGATATCATGCAATCCAAACATCACCAATCCGCTCGCTGAGCGGCCATCATGCAACGCGGGCTCGCAATCCCAAGCCGCGACAGTTTGTGAGAAGGTGATTGCTCTACAGGGGCCTATCACAGAGAGCATGAATAGCGAGCGGCAGAGCTGCTGCGGCGGCAGGCGACGCGGTGGCGGCGCGACTGGCCGGCGTGGCGGCTGACGAGGCGCGCGTGGACGCCGCGACCGCGGAGTTCCTGCGCGCTGCGCTGCCGGCCGCGCCCGCGCTGGTGCTCGGCTTCCTGTGCCGGGAGGGCGCGCTGCTGGCGCGGCGCCCCGCGCAGGCCCCCCAGGCGTCCCTCTGCAGTCAGGCGCATCGCGCCCTCGATGGTCGCCGCCGAGGCTGCAGCCAAAGCCGTCATGGTCCTCACACAAACGGGGCTGGGGTGCCTTGTGGTGAGGTCGCCGCGCTGGCATGGTGGTCAGCGCGCGCGTAGCTGAAGAGCCCGGGGCCTGCAAGTGCGCGACGCGTGTACAGATGAAGGGTGCCAGGGTGCCGGCCGGGGGAGCGCCCCAAGCTGCCCGTCCCGGCAGCGCCGCTCTTTGAGCCTCGCCGGCACCCGCGCGCTCGAGCAAGGCTGCCCGCATGGATGCCGACCGGCGCCCGCGCTGCGCGCCAGGTGAGCCATGAGCTGAGCGTGCCGGCGGTGACGGCGATGCTGCTGTCGGCGGTGGCGTTTGCAACGGCCGCGTGTGCGGGCCTGGCGCTCGCCGACGCGCTGACGCCGCGCGCGCGCGCCTGCCTGCAGGCGCTGGCCGCGCTCGCAGCGCTCGTCACCACCGTCACGGCGCGCGCGCCCTCCCCCCCAACCTGCACACTCTGGCACTCCTCTGCTGCATGTCTGCTCTTCCTGTGGGCATGTGCTGCTGCTGCGCCCGGCGGGTAGCTGGTGTGGCGCGGGCAGGGCGGTGCTGGGTTGGTGCGTTGTGAGGTCAGGAAACGCTATGGCTGTCTGCCGCTGCTGGGCAGCCTGTGCGCGGAGCGCCTCGCGCGCCGCCTGGCCTTTGAACACATACAGGGTTTGTAAGTCAGGGTCCGAACGCGCACCTGCAGGGCGCCTGGCACGCTGCCTCGCCTCCGCAGGGCTGAGCGACGGGCTGTGAACGCGCACGTGCGGGGCGCAGATGCACGGGGTGCCCGCTGCGCCGGTGGTGCTGCTGGCGAGCGCGCTGGCTGTGGTGGGCGGCGCGGGCGCGCGACTGGCGGCCATCGCAGAGGAGGTGGAGTAGGCAGGGTGGGCTGCTGAGTGGATGCAATACTCGGCCTCTCCTCTCATTGGAGGCCCGGTGTTGCTTCACAAGCTTGTTTAGCAAAGGTTTAGTACTTGAGTCTAAATTCAGTTCGAAGTAATTCCTGGGTGCTCAGAGCATGTCTTTTAGTAGGTGTTGCCAGCCAGCTGGTTGCAGTGAGGACGGACGCCTCGCAACATAGCCTGTGAGCTGGCTTGCTGTCTCTGTTACTACGTCTCGTTGCGCTCCCCAGTATGTGCATGCTGCACCGTGTGCAGCTCAGGGGCTGGCAGCCGCTGTGGCGGAGACCAGCAAGCACGCACTGCCTTGCCGCACCTCCCTGCGCTGAGCCGTCAGGTCTCTCGCAATGCTCTCCTCAGCAGCAATTGCAGATGTCACAGTACCTGGACCTGGTCATGGAGACCAATCAGACCATGAACCTGACGGGTGCGAACAGACGCGCTCCTCGACACTAAAGTGACGAGCGGCTGGCACTGCTCAGCAAAGCCTGGCGACGCGACCCGCAGCCATCCGGAGCAAAGAAGAGGCGTTGGAGCGCCACATTAACGACTCTCTGGCGCTGCTGCCGGCTCTGGACGCACGCGTCGAGGCACGAGCCGGACGCGGGCAGCCCAGGCTCGTTGACGTGGGCTCTGGGGCAGGCTTCCCTGGAGCGGTTTTGGCCATCGCGCGGCCGACCTGGCAGGTGTGGGTCGCGCTGACGCCTGAGCATACCTTTCTCTCTCACTTCTCTCACACCAGCCTGTCCAGGAGCACACTGGCTCTAAACTTTGCCTGCTGCTCTGGCTAGCCAAGCCAGCGGCTGCCAGGCCTGAGGCTGCGCGGCGCCTGCCAGCGCCCAGGTGCTGCTCCTCGACTCGCTGCGCAAGCGCTGTGACTTTATGACTGCCGCGGCGGCGGCAGTCGGCGCGGCGAACGTGCAGACTGTCTGGGCGCGCGCCGAAGCTGCGGGCCGAGACCCAGTGCACCGCGTGCGGCTCTCCCTGCTCTGTCCGGGGCGGTGGGCACCGCCGTGCGATGCATGGCTCTGTGCAGGGTCGCCTGCAGGGCCACTTCTGTGTTGCCTTACGCACTTCGCTGCAGCACAGTGGCAGGGCCATTGCCCCTGCTGCAGGGCACCAGGCGCAAGCGCATGCATGCGATGCATTGCATGCGGCAGGGCATGCTGCGGGGCATGCAGGGGCAGGGCGCCAGTGACCGCGAAGAGCCCGGCGGCGTCGCGGCACGCAGGAGGCGGCCGACGCGGCGGTCGCGCGCGCGGTGTCCGAGCTGCGCGTGCTGGCCGAGCTGTGCCTGCCGCTCGTGCGCGTGGGCGGCTGGTGGCTCGCTGCAAAGGTGCCCCTGGCCGCTGCCTGGCCATGCGCCGTCCCTGCTGTTGGCTGCCATATGCTGCCCGGCGTGCTGGCGCGCGCTTGCGCTCGCAGCAGCAAAGCCTCACCTGACAAGGCGGCCGCCTCAACAGCGGCTGGCACGCTGACCGCACACCTGCGGTCAGGGGAGTGCCTCGGTGGCACACGCCTGGGACGTGCAAGCTCACCCCCACATAGCCATCCGAGGGTGCTGCCCGCCAGGCTCGCGCTGCAAGCACGCCTGTGCCTCAGGGTGGGTGGGGCCTGCAGGGCGCACACCCCGAAGCAGAGGTCGCAGCGGCGGCGCGCGCGATCCGGGCGCTGGGCGGCGAGCTGGAGTGCGTGCAGCCGGTGGCGTCACTGGCCCCGGACGGGCTGCGCACGGTCGTCATCGTGCGCAAGGCGCGGCCCACGCCGGCGCAGTACCCCCGGCGCGAGGGCACGCCCGCCAAGGCTCCCCTGTGAAAGGCTCAGTGCGCTAGCCCGCAAGGGCCGCAGCTATGTCTGGAGGCCGGTCGCCGGGCCGTGCCATATAGAGCTGTGCCAGACCCAGCATGGGTTGATGGCCTTGGCGCCATGGCCATGGCCATGGCCACAGCACATTGCCATTGCGGCGGCTCTTGGCAGCCTGATTGCCAGCTTGCTGAGGCGGCCAGCTGCTACACCATGTAAATGAGTCCTGCTGCTGAGGGCACCATGCGTTTAAATCCAAAGAGGCAGCACATTGGTTTAAATCAACCCCAAAATTGCACCAGCACCTCAAACTCCGACTGTGCTCTCAGGCATGCATTGCAAAAGCTGCTGTCTGTCTGCATGTGCAGGCATGTGCATGTGCAGGAACACAATATGCTGGAAGCGCCTGCAGCCCATATGGCGGGCAGGCGCTCTGGACCGCTCTGGCCTGTATGTTGCTGCGCCTGCTAGTTCTCAGTTAGTGCCCTTGCCACCACCACAGTGGCCTGCGCAGGCGCAAACAATAGCTCAGGTCATGCGTGGACTGGTGCAGGCCCGAGCACGGCTGCAGGCCGGTTCCGTGCACTCTCAACTGCGCACCTCCGTGTAGCGGTCCAGGCAGCGGGATAGGCACTGCTGCTCGCTGCTCCCCAGGCTGCTGGATGGCCTGGTTACGCACACCTGGAAGCACTTGTCGCGCGCCGTCTGCAACAAGCGACACTGTGAGACAGCGGCCTCCGCAGCGCAGGTGCTGTGCGCCTGACCAGCCACACTGCGCCTCACGCCGCAGAGCGGAGCAAATGCCGCCGCAGCAACGCTTCAAGGGTGCACGCACGCTCAAGAACGTCTGGATTTGATTGAGCGTCATCCGCAGCGCCACCTGCGCAGCCACGAGCACCAGGATGCCGTCAGCAACACACACACCTTCAGTTGGCTTACTCGCAGCAGATACAGCTGGTGCAAGAGCACACGCAGCGTCACCTCGTCCATAAGCTGCTGCTCGCTGGCCTGCCCGGCCCCGCTAGAGCTGGCGCCGCCGGGGAAGTCCATGGCCTCCTTGGAACTCCACCTGCAGGCAGAACCGTGTTGCAAGCTCTTGTAGTCGGCGTGCCTGGCGAAAGCTCCTGCTCCTCTCCTACAGCAAGACCACTAAATAAACAGGAGCTCTTCTTTTACCCAGGCCCAGCCAGACTTAGGGTATGTGGGTTACACTTTTGAGACTTCACCGAGTCCATGCCACTCGGTGATTGCTCGGATATAGATGAAGCAGAGAGCTCTTGACAAGCCGCAGTAGTCTGCAGAGCTACGCGCCTCCTTGTGCTTCACGCGCACGCGAGGGAATCGGGCCATGCAGGTTGCGCCTGAGGCGGCTGCGACATTCCTGCAGCGCCAGAAGAATGAGGCGGAGACGCATGTGCAGAACCTGACGGCTACGCTGACCGAGCTCCACGGCCTGAATGAGGCGGAGGCGTTGTGCCTGCTGGCCACTGAGGGGGAGCGCGCTGTCAAGGCGCTGAGCCACCAGCTGGCTTCCTGGCGCGCGTTCATGCGCGGTGAAGCAGATCTGTTGGTGAGCAGGCTGCGCACGTGAAAGCCATGGTTTGGCCCTGTATTTGGTGCAAACGCGGGGTAGTGGTGGCACTTTGGCATAACTTCAGTCAGTTTCTCTGCCCCGTTACAACCATTCGTTCCGGTGCCGGGCTTGGCAGCCAACGCAGAGCACCTGCGTGCAAAACAGGCCATAAGCTGGGCCCTCCGGGGTGCGTGGGGCGGCAGAAGGCCTGCGAGACGGAGGGGGCAGTGGACGGGCGTGCGCACCTGACAAACGAGGAGGACCGCCGCGGGACAGTGTTGAACAAGTGCGCCTGCCCTGGCAGCTCGCGTGACCTTGCCAAGGCGCGTACTGCGTGTCAAGCGCAGCCACATGTCAGGCCCGTTGGCAGCGCAGGAGGCAGCTATTAGCAGAGGGTGCTGTGACGCGTCCAGGCTGGCGGCGATGGGTGGCCGGCCGGCGCTGGGGGCGATGGTGCTGCCAGGCATGACCGCGGCCGCGCGCGGCGCGCTACAGCCCACGGCCAGCCCGGCGGCGCGCGAGATCCTGCGCAACCGCGCCTCCGCCGAGACCACGCCGCCGTGGCAGCCGCGGCCAAGCGGCCTCGCGCACGCGATGCCGCCGCCGCCCACAGCCGCCGCGCCCCACAGCACGCCGGCGGCGCTGGCGCCCAGGCCGGCGGCTGTTTCGCAGGCGCCGGCGGCCGGCCCGGGGGCTTCGCTGGCGGGCCACGCAGCTGGCTTCAGCCCGAGGGCGCCCAGCCCGGCAGGCAGGGCCGCGGACGGGGGCGCTGCCGATGAGGGCCCAGGCAGCGCGCCGACGAGCACGCCACTGGCGGCGCAGCGCCCGGACGCGACCGCCATGCCCGTCAACACGCCCGCGAGCGCGGCCGGGCCCTGGATGGTGCGCGCGTGCGCCGAGCATGTGCAGGCTACATGCTGCTGAGTCGCCTCGCTCAGTGTTCTGCGTGCGCTGTATGCGGCGCCGTGTCTGCGATTTCGTGGTGGGTATGGTGGGCATGTGCCGCACCAGGTTGCCACAAGCCCTCTGGTGGCATGCCGGACGTGCATGGGCGGTATGCACGGCGGACTCCCTGGGTGCTGCAGGCCAGACTCGCAATGCGGCTGCAACTGTCTGCCAGGCTCTGTGTCTCGGTGAGGCCTCTTGTGCGCCCACCCAGGCTGGTCCCTGGTGCCTGCGGAGCGGTCGCACCAGGTACATGACCATGCAGCGACGGTAGACATGTGCATGCATGCTGCATGCGCAGCTGCGCACACTGTGAGACCCCACAGGGAGAGGGGCGCCGCGCACAGAAGGAGGTGCGGGAGCGCAAGGCGCGCGCGCCGGGCAGCGCGGCCCCGGCAGGCTCGCCGCAGTCGGCGCTGGGCGTGTCGCCGACCGAGCTGCAGGCCGCGCTGCTGCGGCGCGGCAGGGGCAGCGGCGGTGGCAGTGACGGCACATTGTAACTCCTCGCTGCATGCTGCCTTGTCTCCCTGGGATGCCCAGCGTGCTGCCACGTCTGCTGACAGTCGAAACAGAGGCTTGCATCCATGTCTTGCAGGAGTGGCAGGCAACACTGATAATGAGGTGTGCTTGCGGCTAGACGTGCAGGCCTGCAAGCCAGAGCGCAGTATGTGACGTTGACATGGCGATATCAACAAGGGCTGTCCATAAGTCTTGTCAGCAATCTGGCCTTGCACGAACTGCGCAGTACCACGGGCTTACACAGGCGTGGTGACTCGGTGCAGCCGCCTTGTGAACACAGAAGCTGCGGACATGTGGTGTACAAGTCCTCAATACAGGGACACGACAGCAGTATGTTGAGACTGCTCGCATCTGTCAGACTAGGCCATGGGCAGAATTTAAATTTTGATGCAATCCCGGTCAAGTAATGTACAGAGGCGCATGCATCCCAAAGTTCATGGCCACTTGCGCAGTGCGCCGGGCATCTGCGCCTGTTGTGGCGCACTTCCTCGTACACTGCCAATGCCACAGCCCCCTTCCGCGCGCACTGCCAATGCCACAGTTCTTGCACTGGCACACGCCTCCGCTCGTGGCCCTCAGGTGGGGTTCTGCTCAGGCAAGCGCGCCTGGCGCCCTTTGGTTGCACACGCCCCCCCCTGCAGGCTCAGCTCGCTAGACGCCATCAGCGCCGCCTCCTGGGCGCGCCGTAGAACGGGGGCGGGACCTCCCGCTCCACCCAGCCGATCTGGTCGGGCGGCCATATCTGCGCGCGAGCGGCAGCCGTACACAGTCGGCTGCGCTGCAGGCTCGCGCTTCTGCGCAGTCCGTTGCGGGCAGTGGCGCTCCTGTGAGGCCCTCCTCTTAGGGTGGACACACACGCAAGCGCATGCCCGCACGCCCTCTGCTTCGCATTAAGCTTGATGCAGGACTACAGGCACGGCGCGCTCACTCGTCCAAGATCAGCCAAGTGACGGATCAGGTAAAATGACTTCCTGCAAGGAGTGCGACCAGACTGTTGGCCGAGCGAGTTTGTGCTGGGCCCCCACGCACTGCGCTCAAGCGTCAGTGCAGCAGGACGCCTGGTTTGCTGACAGGCAGCCGTATTGCGACGCAGCCGAAGAGCGCGCGGGTGTCTGGGAGGCGCACCCTGCAAATTACGCGCCCCAGCATCATATTGTACGGCAGGGGCCCGTAGTCGCGCGAGTCGGTCGAGTTCAGCGTGTTGTCGCCCTGGAGCCACACGTGCCCCCTCGGCACCTGCACAGGGATGGGTTGTCATCAGCACCACTTAAGCGCCTGACGTGGCAGTGCGTGCAGCCTTCTGCCAGGCGTTCCCCGTGCAACACGCTCCGCGAGTGGGCATGAGTGCCCGGCTGTCAGAGCCAGGCCAAGCTGGCACATCAGGTGCTGGGTGGCACTGATAAATGGGTAAATCAACAGCTATGTAGCAAGTGTCCCGGCACTGGGCTCAGCGCGCCGTGTGCACTGTGGAAGCGCCCCGCCTGCTGGACGACTCGACTCTGACAGTGTCGCCGTCCATCCCCAGCACGCGCTTGATGATGCGCTGCGTTGGGTTCCGCGGGCTCAGCGTGAGCACCACGTCGCCTGCGCCGCAGCGGCGCCTGGTGGCTCTCTGTGAGCAGAGCAGGGAAGGGGCCTTGCTGGTCGGCAGTGCAGGCACCGCTGGGTGGGCCTGGGGCCTGGTTCTGAGTAAGCACAGCTATTGAGTCCAATTGCTGAGCGTGTGTGGGCGCCGCACCTACTTCAATGCGGTTGCGCCACACTGACACCTTCTCCACGACCAGCCAGTCGTGTGCCGCGTTGAGTGTGGGAAGCATACTCGGCCCGGTGGCCTGCACCGCGCGGCTCAGGCTTGACGCCTGCTATAGCGCTCACAGACGTTGAGTGGTCACTGGGAGCAGGTTGAAGCAGCGGTGCGCAGAGCGCAGCGCTGGTTGAGTGTGCGCACGATTGACAGCTCGCCAACGAACTCGTGGAACACGCCGACGACGCCGATAGCCTGCACGAGCTTGAGCAGCTCGGCGCGCAGGAACGCCGCCCGGTCACTCCCGGGCTGGAACGCGCGGCCCAGCAGCTGCGCTGGCAGCAGCTTTATCATCGCAGCGCCCCACTTACACACTTATGCCGCTGTCAGGCGTCACGGCAAGCGCGTTCCGCGGCTCAGTTGCCGCTAGCCCTCCCCGGCCTGTGACGCTGTACTGAAACAAGGCTGACAGTGCGTGTAAAACCACACACGATGTTGGTGAGTGGGGAGGGGAGGGACTGATGAAGAGGCCCAGGCAGCCTACTTGGGCGCCTAGACAGGAAAATGGGTGTATACCCCCCTGCCACTGCAGCGGCAATGCAATGTCTCATTGACAAAAGCGCTGCACACCGTCGCACCTCACCACCACAGACACAGCTGCGCTTGTCCCTCGACAGACGCAATGATCCTTGCACGGCGCGCCTGAGGCATGCCCATCAGCACTGGCAAGCAGGTCGAGGGAACGACCAACAAGCTGTCTGAGTCCATGTGCAGCGCCCTCTACCGCGCGTCACTCGAGTGTGAGCCGACGCAGCTGTTCTAGTCACCGCTTCCGGGAAGCACAGTAACCCATGCACGTGCACACACACGCAACCACGTCCCCACACCGCGCAGGCCTGGACAAAAACGGCTACGAGCGCGAACGGTGCGTCAAGGAGTTTAACGCGTACAAGGACTGCAAGGCGGAGGAGGCGCGCGTGCATACCTGCACACCTTGCTCTGACGCCTGTGCTGAGCTGCAGGACAGCGGTCCGCTCACAAGGGCTGCACGCAGGCCCGGAAGATGCGACAGGACCGCATCGACGAGCGGAAGCGGCGCGGCACCTTCTTCTGAGCGGGCATGCCCGAGGCGCCGCTCGCTCACCTAAGTTGAGGCGCATCGCATGGCGCGTCGAGCGCTGGCCGCGGCAGCGCGCTTGGCCAGGGCGTGGCAGCAGCAGGCGGGCGGCGCAGCCGGCGCGCCGCAAGGCGCTCGGGCGCTGGCCGCCGCGGCAGCGCCGCGCGCCGGCCAGGCAGGCGGAGGCGCGGCAGCGCAGCGGGGCAGGCCGCTGGCTCCAGGGCCGCTGGCCGCAGGCGGCGCCGACCTGGTGCGGCAGCAGGCTGCTTGCGCTGCTGAGCACCTGCGGGGCGACCCGCTTCGGGCCGGCCTGCCTGGGAGGGAGGCCGGCCAGGCAGACCACGCCTCGGCGCAGCATACGAAGGACCATGGCCCAAATGCTGTCACCAGCAGGTCTGCGGCCGCGTGCGCCTGGGGAGCACGGCCGCTGTGGGGGCTGCAGCTGCGGGGCGGCCCGCCAGCCCCGCCCCAGCAGCGCTATGCGCACGCGTGGGCCGGCCCGGCATTGCGCTGGCTCGGCCCCCTCGTACAGCGTGCCGCAGGCGGGGCGCTGCCCTGCGAGCCGGCGTGCGGCGCCGCGGGCTGCCCGTCTTGCGGCAGCGTGCGCGGCATGGCGACCCGCGCGCCTGGCACAGAGCGGCCGCAGGCGGGCGCTCCGGCCCTGCAGGCTGCCGCTGACGGCCAGAGGCCGCCTGGCGGCGGCGATGCGAGCTCGCCGCGCCCGCGCGGTAGCGAAGCGGCGCGCTACGGCGCGGGCGGCACCGGCCCGGAGAGGCTGCGGGACCTGTCAGCCGTCGCCAGGGCGCGCAGCGCGGCGGCTCCCGGCCTCGTGCGCCGCCCCCCGGTCGCCGGCGGCGAGCGGCCGCCGCCCGGCGCGGCGCCGGCCCCCTTGGGGGCGGGCGTGGCGCGGGTGCAGCCGGGCGCCGCCCAGCGGCCCGCGCCGCCGGGCCTGCGGGGCCTCAGGCCGGCCGCAGGAGCGCGCGGCGTGGCACCACCCGGGCTCGCTCGCCGAGCAGACCCTGGGCCCTCTCCCCGCGCGGGGCCGCCGTTCCCAGGGCCGCCGCCGCTGGCGCCGCCCGCGCGTTGGCGCGAGCCCGGACCGGGGCTGGGGGACCCGGGGCCGGCGCGCGGCGCGCCGGAGGAGCAGCCGGAGGGCCTGCTGCTGGAGCCGGCGGACCCGGTGCGGCTGGTGGAGGAGGGCGGCGCGCACCGCGTCGTGCCGTACGCGGACGCGCTCGCGGCCGCGCGCGCGGCCAACCTGGACCTCATCGCCGTGCAGGCCGGCGCGGCGCCGCCGGTGTTCCGCCTGGGCTCGCGCGGCAAGCGCTCCTACGCCGCCAAGGCGCGCGGCCCACCGCCGCCGCAGCCTGATGATCCTGATGATCCTGGTGGTGCCTGGTAATCCTGGTGGTGCCTTGGTGACCTTGCTGCGAGGGCGCAGCAGCCAGCCATCACATGGCCGGCTGCTGCCGTCGGCGCCGCACATGCCGGCCCGACTTGTCTGGACGCGGCTTGCGTGCTGGTGCTGCAGGCGTCTCATGGATCTTGAGCTGCATCCTGGGGTCTATAACTATCTTCTGACAGGCATGTGCAGCGATACCTGGCGCCCGAAGCAACCTGCTTGAGGCACACATGCCTCTGTTGCTGGGGCGCGTCGCGAGATGAGAAGCCTGCGCGCTGCGGGCCCAGGTCCGCCGAAAGGAGGAGAAGCAGCGCGAGATCAAGACGCGGCGCCTGATGACCGTCAAGGAGGCGCGCGCACCCCGGCAGCTCGCTGGGCAGCTGCTCCTGATCATTGAAGCGCGCATGGCATGCATGCATGCGCCGTACGGGCGGCCTTCGACGACTGTGAAGGCTGGGGTTCCGGGTGACGGGGTTCGGGTTTACTGTCTCCTTGTCACAGGCTCATGTCAGCATATCTGTGATGGTTGTAGCAAGGCTGCTATGGCGTTAGACGCTGCTATAGCGTGCAAAGCAGCAGATGCATGTAGGCACTGCTGCTGGGTGGGCATGGCAGCAGGGCGTCGGCCGCCTCTGAAGATCCTGCTGCTGGCCTGCAGCTGCGCATGAGCGCTTCCATCGCGGAAAACGACCTGAACAACAAGCTGCGGATGGCGCGCGGGTTCATAGGGAAGGGTCATCGCGTGAGGTTCACAATGCAGGTCCGCTGATGGCACTGCGCCCGCCCGGCTCAGTTGCTGCACCAGGGCCTGGTGCATGCGAGCTTGCGCAGCAGATGCCCAAAGTCTGTTGGTGCTGGACATGTTGGTACTCCTCAACCGACCCATTTTGCAGTAGAATACCTCATGCCGAGTAGAATACCTCATGCCGTGCAGCTTTCGTGCTGGCTGAGTGAGCATGCGGCCCATGGTGTTGGAGCAGGGTGCGCAGAATGGGTGGAAAACAGGCTGGGCAGAGGAGTATGGGACAGGGCTCGCGGCTCAAGCTATTACCGCAGTGCATATCAGCATGGGGAGCGTGTTTGCCGCACGCCTCAGTGTCAGTGTCGAGCGGCACGTCTCGGCGTCCAGGCGCGGCTGGCATGCAGGTGTCCAAGGCCCAGGACGACGCCTGCGAGGCCAAGATGGCCAAGCTGCGCGGCGCGGCTGCCGAGTTTGCGGTCCTCGTGGAGCCCGCACAGCACGAGCGGAAAAAGCCGCGCAACCAGCTGGACCTGTTCCTGGCGCCGCCGGGTGTGGCAGGGGCGGCGGCGCTCGCGGCGCCGCCGCGGCTGGCTGAGACCGAGGACGAGGACTCTGATGAGGAAGCAGACACGTCTGAGGTTGAGGACGACTAGCGCAGCCGCTGGTAGAAAGGCCAGCAGGGCTGTATCTATTGATGCCTGGACTGTTCTCTGCATCTGCAGGCTCCTCAATTAGTCACCTTCCCGCGCTGCACATCACTTCAGCGGCAAAGCGCGCGTGCTGTGAAGGCAACCCTCGCGCCACATGAGAAGATGGGGAATTCTGAAGAGCACATGTGGTGTCAGCCCGCATGTGGTGTCAGCCAAAGCACAGATCCTCCACACCAGGGGTGCTTGCTCCAAGGCGGAGAGAGTGCGAAACTCTCATCCGCTGGCACCAGCCATTGCATGGCGTCTGTGCTAAAGCCTGTTCAAGCTCCTTGGAGGAGCAACCCCGGTTTGTGCTCGCCTGCATACTACATTTGCAATTGCGGTTCTGTCTGATCTGCACGCCTCCTTTATTAGCTGAGTGACAGAAGGAGTTGAGCCACCTGCTCGGTTGGTTGGTGCAAAACAGGGGCCCTGGGAGCCTGGCCACGCCCAGCATGTCCGCTGCGAAGGCGAGCGGCCATCTACCGCAGCTGAGAGCGTACATAAACTCTCCGACCGGCCCAAAGACAACCCACTTCTGGGGCCCCGTGGCCAACTGGGGCTTTGTAGTGGCGGTGCGCGGCGCTCCATCGCTCCAGCCGTTTTACTCACCACACCCACTGGAGTTCGTGACACCTCGACTGCTCTGCGGCAGGGCCTGGCAGACACGAAGAAGCCCCCGGAGATGATCTCGCCGAATATGACCACAGCAATGTGCATATACTCGGCGCTGTTCATGCGGTTTGCGCTCGCCATCCAGCCGCGCAACCTGCTGCTCTTTGCGTGCCACGTCTGCAACGAGGGCGTGCAGCTGAACCAGCTGCGGCGGTGGTACACGTGGCACTCGAGTCAACCGGCAGCCCCAGCACTGCCGGTGCGCTGTGCACTCGCGCGCAAGTGGGTGTTGATTCTTACATTGGTGCCGGAACGCAACTCTGGCTCTGCCCACAGCTGTCTACAGTCACATCACTTCAGCAAACCGCTACAAAATAACTGAAGAAAGTGGCTTGGCAACGCAGGTCGCAACTGCTTGAGCGGCACCAACAAGCGCGGCTGCGAGGCAAAAAAGGAAGTCTGGTTCCCCGCGTGTGCGCAGTCTATACATGCAAGGCACATCAGGCTATATAGTACAATGTGGTGGTACATCACGCGCGCTGGGTACATAGTGGCGCGCTGGTGCCATGCCCGGCGCTTGCGCCCAGGCAGTGCTAGGCTGCCCCAGACGTGTACAGTTTGTTGTCGGCGATGTAGGTCATCACGGCGTCCGGTGTCAGATACCTGATGGGGCAGCCCTACATGCGGAGCGCCTCACCGTTAGCAGAGCCCTACAGCAAATGATGCATTGAATGAAAGAGATCTCGCAATACTTGCAATACTTGCCCAGCTGCGAAAGCGCGTCACTGAGGCTGCTCGCTGAGCGAGCAAACCATCCACGCGTGAGCTACACAGGAAGGAAAATGATGTAAGCAATGCAGCACCACCACCGCTCTTTGAACATTGCATGCTTTCTTCAGGCTATGGGTGACTGCGAATCTGGAGGCCGTGAGCAGCCGTGTGGAGCTGGTAATGAAGCACATGCGCAGCACCCCAGACACAGCGGGCCACCATCCCAGTGCCACAGTAACAAGCTCGTTGCGCATGTTTAAAGCTGACATGCTGAGGGCGGGCGCGGGCGCACCTGCGCGACCAGAGCGCGCAGAGCAGAGCTGCTCAGTGTGCTGGGGAGGGGGTCGGTGACGATCGTGACATGCTCGCGCAGCTCAAACAGGAGCGTGCCCTCCGCGCCCAGGAGCGCCTGCACGTCCGTGCCCTCCCTGCGCAGCCGCACGCCGAACCTTACCACACCACAGACAGCTCTTGACGCCGAGGCGTCTGTCCGTTGACATCGTCGTGCCTCACAAGCTATTTGTGAATTGCGGTACCCTTTCATGCAGTGACACTGCTCTGCCACTGCTCTGCCAACGCATCCGGGCGCTGTGCATAGCCCCTGAATGACCAGGCGGAGCAGGGCTCGGCGCCCCAGCTTCACTCAGAGACGGAGCGCCCCAACAAACTTGGCAAACAGGTGGATGCGCTCAGCAGCAAGAGCGCCGCCTCCGCTTGCCCCCGGCCTCGCAGCGCACGCGACACGCGCAGCGCGCGCCGCCGGCAGCACCGCGCCGGATCCGGGCGCGCGCCTGACGACGCACACGACGCCGTGGTCGCGCAGGATACTGCGCAGGTGGTCTTCGCGCCACACGCCCGGCGCAGCGAACGAGGCCACTACGTCCGCGCCGCACAGCAGCACGCTGCGCACGGGCTCCTCGGCGACCGCAGGCTCGGGCACCGCGCCGCCCGCGGCCCGGCCGCCGCCCGCGCCCTCAGCCCCGGCCTGGCCGCCGGCGGCGGCAGGGGCGCCTGCAGCCGAGCGCACCGCAAAGAGCTGCCGCAGCCGGCTCTGCACCCGCTCCAGGACCCAGAGGCTGCGCTGGTAGCCGGGCTGCGCGGCCTCCCACCTGGTGGGACAGCAGGGTCAGGGTCAGGTCCTCAGCCTGCAGGCTGAGTCCTGCAGCTTCCCTCCCGACTCGGCACTGCCCGTCGCGGCCAGCAAAACAGCCCAGCGGCAAAGACACGTGGCGATACACAAGCGACCAAGGCACAGAGGCGTACATGGCACGCTTGTTGTTTGAGCGGGGAGCGCGCATGTCCACCATGACTGCCGGCGCGGCGTCGGCGGCGAGCTCGCACATGCGCAGCCGGTGCGCGGCGGGCAGCAGGCCGGGCTTGCCATAGCCGTCGTTGACAGGCGACAGGTACCCTCCCAGCACGTCGTAGCCGGCCTGCAGTGGCAGGGACAGGTCAGCCTGCATGCTTGCATGGTCAGCGCTGCGTGCTGGAACAGTGTCATCGAGAGAGTCAGCGGACTCCACCTGGGCCAGGGCATGCTCCGCCAGGTCGAACATCCGCAGGTGCGCCACAGTGGGCGGGTTGAAGCTGCCGCAGGCCACGAGCACGACCAGCCGGCGGCGCGCATCCCTGGCATCCTTGCAGCCGCGCAGCTTGTCCGTGGGCAGCGGCACGTCGATCGCCGCCGGTGGCTGCTCGCGGCTAAAGAAAACGAGCGCACGCTGCCACATCGAGGACTGTGCGGGGGTCGCGCTCATCGCGGAGGTGGAGCAGGTTGCAAGCCGCAGCGCAACAAGCGCTCACAAGCGCAAGATCAGCAGTACTCAGCGGTATGTCTGTGGACGTGTCAACATCATCAGGCGCATTGCCTTGTGATCGGGATGAATGCCAGACACCCTAGTGCTAGCAAGTCCAGCAGAAGTTACACCTGGGAGCCCGAGCGCAACATTGCTTGCGCCTCAACCGCCTGTTACACATTGCGCAGCATGAAAGCGAGCGCTGTCGCCATGCAGATCTGTTCTGAGACAAGCTACTCGAATGAGGAGCTACGGGCAGAGATAAACCGCCTGAAGCTGGCAGTCCAGCGTGCCTCTTCACCGCCTGGAACTCCTGATGACGAGGGCGCACCGGCGCCCAGTCCAGGGCGCGTTTTGCACTTGCTCAAGCACTTGCAGTGGACGGTTCTCCATACTGCAGGTCGCAGACAAGCTTGCTTACCGCAGGTTTGAGGAGTTCGATGTCAATGCAAGCAACGACGACCTCCCAATGCGACAGCAGCAGGTCCTGGACTTTACCAACGGCGACAGATACGAGGTACGTAGCAGCACCTTCTGGAAACAGTGGTGCAAGCAGCACAGTGCTGAAGCAAGCCCAAGCGCAGGGGGACACGCTGGGCAGCATGCGCCATGGCTGGGGCAAGCACACCTGCACAAACGGCGACTCCTACGCCGGCCGCTGGCGCCTCGGCAAGCGCCACGGCCGCGGCCGCGCCGTGTTCGCGCGCGGCGCCGAGTACGAGGGCCAGTGGCGCGACGACAAGGCCGAAGGGTGCGCCCCGCTCGCTCGCACGCCGAGCAAGTGAAGGGCTGCTGGAGCCCACCCTCGGCGTCCCGTCAAGGTACGAACGTGCTCCTTCAGCCCGCAACCAGCACGTGCAGCGGCATCTGCCACGCAGTCAGCTCGCACTGTCGCCCGCGCTGAACAGCTTCGGCCGCATCAGCTGCATGTCGCTGTCTAAGTCTGGTCACCGCTACAGCCGTCCACACCGCCGGCGTGCGGCAGGCAGGGCTGCGCGCGCTACGAGAACGGCGGCCTGTACGAGGGCGTTTTCAGCGCGGACGCCCGCAGCGGCTGGGGCGTGCACCGCTTCCCCGACAACAGCCGCTACGAGGGCGAGTGGGCGCGCGACCGCATGCACGGCGCGCACCCCGCTCGCCGCTTGCGCTCCCTGCTGCTGCGCCGTGTGGCATACGCCTAGGCTCGTGTTGCCACGTTCCGCATCGTGTACATGCAGACGTGCACGACTTAACAAGACATGCAGACAGCCCTGAGCTGCTGTGACATGCGTGATGCACCCATCCAGAACGCGCAAGTCTGTCAGGCGAGCGGCCCCGCGCAGCGCTCTGGCACCGCAGAAGGCGCCCGGCAACAGGCCGCGCGCCGCATGCGCAGGCAAGGGGCGGCTGACAGGCGCAGACGGCGGCTACTACGAGGGCGCCTGGGAGGCGGGCGAGCGCACGCGCGGCCGCGAGGTGTCCGCCGACGCCGCCTGCGTCTACGACGGCGAGTGGCGCTCGGGGCAGCGGCACGGCCAGGGCGTGCTGCACCAGGCCGGCCTCTCCACCTACACAGGCGCGGATGGCGGCCGCCTGCACGGCAGCGCACGCTGGCAGCGCCAGATGACATTGGCCCCCTTGCCAGTGAGTTATAACGGAGGGGGCTCTCCATGCGCAGGCGCATGGGAGGCGGGGATGCAGCATGGCCAGGGGCGCTGCGCGTGGGCGGACGGCTCTGAATACGAGGGCGCCTGGGCGGAGGGCGCGCGCTGCGGGGCGGGGCGCTTCGCCACGGCCGGCGGCCACGTGCACATGGGCTCGTGGCAGGGCGACGCGCCGCACGGTCTGGGCTTCTGCCGCACCGCGGCCGGCGACCGCTACCGGGGCGGCTGGGCGGCGGGGCAGCGCAGCGGCGTGGGCGCGTGCGCCTACGCCAGCGGCGACCGCTACGAGGGCGCCTGGGCGGCCGATGCGCGCTGCGGCAAGGGCACGTGCCTGTACGCGAGCGGCGATGCGTACCAGGGTGCGCGCATGCGGTGGCACCATGGTCAGGCACGTGCACCTGCCTTTTGGCATCACAGGCAGAGGCCTGGATGAGGAGCACAACGCTGAAGCAAATCCGCACAGCAAAAATATGCTGGCCCGCCCGGATTGGATGGACATCACCAGCTCACATGCTCACAACATATCACTTGGTACATATGTGCATGATGCGGCTTGCAACATCCGGTGCGGCACATGCTGGGCGCACCGCCAGCAGGCGCTGGGGCCCGCAGGCGACTGGGCGGGCAACAAGCAGCACGGCCACGGCACCTGCCGCTTCGCAGACGGCACCGTGTTCCGCGGCGAGTGGGAGGCCGACGCGTGGGTGCAGTCGCTGGCCGAGCCGCGCCTGTGCCGCCTGACGGGGCTGGGCCTCTCGCGCGCGCTCGCCGGCCAGCCGGCCACGTTCCTCATCGAGGCGCGCGCCGCCGGCAGGCCCGCTCGGTCTCAGCCGCTGTTCTGCAGCTGGGCTGCGCGCAGACGCGGGCGTCTTTTCATCGCGACAGTGCGGCATGCCGAGTCGAGCGTGAACTGCTCTGCATCTGGTGTGCATGTGCGGCCGTGGCCATGCCTGTTCCTGCCTGTTCCTGGACAGCCCGAGACCAGCGCTCCTGCCCGCTTCCAACGGCAGTGCGCGCCGTGCGCTAGCTTCTCTGGTGCCCATGGCTTGCACAGTCAAGTACGGACCTGTAGGTTCCAATGGTATCTTCAGATGCACAGCAAGGTAAGTCCATGTTTCTGTGCTCAAAGCATGTGTGCTCTTCCATTAATGAACGCACAAGCGCTTTGCGCTGCAGGCGCGCGACGAGGCGCGCAACCGCCGGCTCTGCGGCGGCGATGTCTTTATGGTGCGGCTGGAGGGGCCCCGGAACGTTGCCGGCACAGTCGAGGACGGGGGCGATGGCGCCTATACGGCCACGTACTGCACCCAGGCCGCCGGCCAGTACACGCTGCACGTCACCAATGGTGCGTGCCTGGGGCACCCTGATATGCCGCACAACCCGTGAAAAACACTGCTCGCCGTATAGCACCAGCACAACACCACTGTAGCACAGGCCTTCTTATTTGCAGAGGGGTCCTGGAAACAAAGCGTCTTTCGTCTGTCCCCTCCCTCATAAGGTGTGGGTCAGCTCTATGAGCGGAGGCACAGCCTACCCCATACACACTGGTACTGAGTTGAAAAGCCGCATGCCTGACCGCGCCATGCACATGCTGCCTGTCTGAGGATGGCCATGCAGTGCGCTCGGCAGCCAGACGACCTGCGCGCGCATACCCGGTGCAGATGCGGGAGAGCCGGTTGCGGATTCGCCCTACCCCATGCGGGTGCTGCCCGGCCGCCCGGAGCCGGCGCGCTGCACGCTCGCGGGCGCCGGCCGGCGCGCGGCCGTGGCGGCGGCGCCCGCGGAGTTCTGGCTCGAGGCGCGGGACTGCTATGGCAATCGGTGCGCCTGCTGCTGTGTGCTTTGGGCCCAGGGGGCTTGCCGGCCCGGCAGCTGTCTGATGATGTCGCGGCGGGCGTCAGCCGGAAGCAGAGGCTCGGGCGTGTCGCATGCGTGCGCGCCCTGCGGAAGGCGCTTGCCTGGTTTGCCTGATTACCTGCATGCCTGGAGGTTTGCATCGCGTACTGCGAGGACCTGGGCGCGCGCACGAGAGGGCAGGCGCATGCATGCAGAGACGACGCCCGCCGGATGGTGGGCGCTGACCGTAAACCTAACCCTGCACAGATGGTGGGCGCCGCCCCGGCACGCGTGCGCTGCCGGCCGGCCTCAGCTGGGTCCTGAGCCCCCCCGCCCCCCCCCGCTGGCGCCAGGTGCCTGGACGCCGCGCTGGACGCCGCCGCGCCGCTGAGCGTGGCCCTCAGCAGCGGCGCGCACGCGTGCGAGGTCGCCGCGGCGCGCACGGGCGACGGGCGCTGGCTGTGCATGTACACGCCGCCCGCGGCAGGCTTCTACCGGCTGACGCTTGCGCTGCGCGGCGCGCCGGTCGGCGGCAGCCCCTTCTCCGTGCAGGCGGGCGTCCTCATACGCCCTGCGTAAGCTCATTTGCAGGACAGGAGATCAGGCTGGTGGCCGATGGCCTGTTCACACCTACACTGCCCGCCTCATACACAGGAGCGCGCGTGCACGAATGCATGATGGCTTGTCACCTGTTCCGACAGGTAGGTTGCCAGCGGGGCAGACATGTGCCCGGCGCCTGCTCCACCTCGCGCCCCAAGAAGCAACCCAGAGTCTGTTGGCATTTTTAAAACATTCAAACGACGCTGAACATGCTTGCAGGTGGCTGATGGCGCAATATCAGACGCGCTCGCCGCGCAGCTGGCCGCCGCGGCGGCGCCGGTGCAGGACCGCCTGCGCGGCTGGGGCGAAGCCGCAGCGGAGCAGTTCCGCGCTGACGGCGCCGCTGACGGCTGGGACAGCGACGCGTCCGATGAGGAGACCGCCGAGCAGAAGTACATGCGGGCGCGGCCTGCGGCCCCCGCATCCCCCTGCAACAGCCCCTGCGCCGGCGGGCATGCATGCGCCGCAATTGCGTCTGCGCTGCCTGGCTAGGTGCATCTGCGCTGCCTGGCAAGGGAATGATCTGTATGCAGCTTGGGAGCACTGTGCGCACTCATTGTTCATCCTGACATGCGTGTTTATGTTGCCACTTCAGTGTGCAGCGCAACGCAACAGCACATGCAGCAGAAGCCGCTGGGGCCTGGAGCCCGTGCTAGGGCACCAGCGCACCATCCTCTCTTTGACCGCTCTAAACACTGAACCGCTGGCATGCCATGCGCGGACTCGTGCTACTGCCTGACGCCCTGCCTGCCGCGGGCAGATGCACCCGGACGTGCCCGTGGTGACCGACTTGGCGGACATGTGGAAGGTGTCGCGCTGCCCCGCATGCGCCACGTTTCCACAGGGCCCTGTGCTGACCGCGTATGCCGTCCGCTCCTCCCTGGCGGCATGCTGTCTCACTCGACGCGCGTGTGGTGTCCAGCCGCTTGCGCGCTCGATGCTCGCCTGCACATGCGCCGGGCGTCCCCTGGCGCCCGCACCATCCGGACAGCACCCCATGACTCGACTGATGGGCCGCGGGATGTGGGCGCAGGTGACCAAGCTGCAGAACGAGCGCAAGCAGCGCCTCGCGCGTGAAGAGGCGCGCGCCAAGATGGCCGAGGACACGGCGGCGGCCGCGGCCGCAGCGGGCGATCCCGCCACTGGCGCCGCACGGCCCGCCGTGCGCACCCAGCTGGCCGCGGCAGATGCGCCGGCTGCCGGTGCTGCCATGCTGGCCGTTGCGGGCGACGGGCGAACTGACAGAGAGGCAGCGGCGCCCGCCGTTGCCAGTGCAGAGCCGTAGAGCGTTCTGGTGCTGCGTGTGCGTTCGGGCGTCAATGAGCCCATCCGGAACATGTCCAGGTGCTGCAGCATGTTTTGACTGCCAGCAGTGCCAAGCCCAGCATGGGCATGCGGACGCTTGGCGGGCGCGATGACCAGTCCACGAAGACATGCCCTGTGCATGTCACGTGCCGTGCTGGCATGCGTGGACGGCAATGTGGGCGACGCAAGCATGGTCAGGCTTTGCTGCTCCAGCCGTGCTGGAGATGTCAAGGATCCAGGGCGGTCATCATGTCTGCACTCCATCGCAGCGCGTGCACTTGCTCACAGCTGTACAGCTGTCCTGCGCCTGCAGCACCGCAGGCTTCAGATCAAGCGTTCGGTTGCCGGTTCCAGACGTGCGCACTCACTGTACGGCGTGCACGCTCCCATTGTTCACCTGCCTGAGGCGAGCAGTGCCTGCGTATGTACCTGGCTCCCTGCACTCAGCCACACCAGGCTGCTCACCACCGCTGCCGCGCCTGCAGGCCCGCCCCCTGGCAGCACGCCGAGCACCCGCACACACAGCAGGTTCCAGCGACCCGCATTGCCCCGGCACCCCCCCACAGCAGAGCTGCATTGCTGCGCGTCCCCAGACCGTCAGGCCCTAGCGGCACCCCCCCCCACCCCCCTGCCGGACGCACGAGCTCATGGCCTCACGACGCCCACTTCCGCGGCCTGCGCAGCACCCGCCTGCGCCACGGTGTCCACCGTCGCCGCCGCGCCCAGGCCCTCAGGCGCGGCCCCCGGCGCCGCCGCGCCCGCGCCGCCGCCCGCGGCCTCCGCCATATCCGCATCGCCGCCGGCGCCTGCCGCCGCCGCCGCGCCGCCGCCGCCCGCGTGCCCGCCGTCGGCGGCGCGCTCGCCGGCCGCGGCCGCCTCGCCGTTCGCCTGGGCGGCGGGCGGCGCATCCGCGCCGTTGGTGGTCGGCGCGGGCGCGGCCGCTGGCTCGGGCTCGGACGCGGGCTCGCGCGCCATGCGCTGGAAGGCTTTGCTGAAGAACTTTGCCTCCTTGGCGCTCGCGGCCGCGGACTCCTTGCAGAAGCGCGCGTGCAGCGCGCGCACGTCGCGGTTGCCGGGCTCCGCCTGCGCGCCGCGCGATGCGTCGGCGTGGGGCTGGCGGCAGCGCGCGCCCGGCGAAGGGCGGCCCGGACAAGGCGCCAGCGTGACCTCCACAGAACCCGGGGTGCGGCGGACCGGTGTATCTGGCGTCCTTGCGCTGGTGTCATGGGATATGTCGCAGGCAGGGCAGGTGTGGTATGCGACATGCTTTGCGCGGGCATGAGTACGGCGGCCGGACGGATGTCAGGCTGCTGACAGGGTCAGGCCGGCCGCGTCTGCAGGGGCCTGCGGCAAGCGCAGGCCTTCCCCTGCCGCCGCGCGCGCGCGTCACGACCCCACCAGAGCCCGCCGGCCCCGGGCGCGCACCTGCAGCGCGGCCTTGATGTCGACCTCGGCCTCCACGTAGTCGCCGGCGCCCATGTGCGCCTGCGCGCGCCTGTACAGCGCCTTGGGCTGCCCGGAGCTCTTCTCCAGCACCTGCGGGCGCGCGCGCCCCCCCGTCACCCTCCGCCGCCCGCCACCGCGGTCCGGCCGCGCCACAGCCCTTGCATTTGCCAGCAGCTGCGGCGCATGCGACGCCCGTCACCCTCCGCCGCCCGCCACCGTCGTCCGGCCGCGCCACAGCCCTTGCCAGGCACGGGCGACAGGGCAGGCAGAGTGTGTGCAGTGGCCGGCGAGAGTTGACAAGAGCCTGCATGGACGGGCGCACACAGCTAAACAGGGTCGCAGCACCAGGCACAGGGCCCACGCCCCCCTATGTACAGCCTGCAGGACACATGTCGGCGGGGATGACCGGGAAGCGCGCAAATTGGCGAGCCGGGGGCGCTGCTCCCTGGCGCGCGGCGGGCGCGCCTTGTTGCAGGCGTCGCGCGCCTCGCGCCAGGCGTCCGTCTTCAGGTGCACCGCCGCCAGGTTCAGGTACGCGCTCTTCTTCACCTCCCTCGCCTGCCCGCCCAGCACGCGCGCTCGCGTGGGGAGCTGCAAGCGAGCGCTGCAAACGAGTGCATGCCGCGCCAACCTCAGCGCCGTCTTGGACGTTGCTAACTGATGTGGCTGTTGGTCCGGCTCTGTGTCAACGGCGCACGGCAATGGACTCTGCATGCACATGCTGCTCGGCGCCGGCGGCATGCACATGCTCCTGTTGTTCGCGCGACATGCTCGACATGCGCCGGGCCACGCGCGAGCACCAAGCAAGCGAGCGGCGGGGCCGCAACAGCAGGGCCGCAGCAGCGGGGCCGCAGCAGCAGCAGGATAGGGTGGTACCCTAACCCTAAACATGGGGCAGCGCGCGGCGGCGCGCCTGGCGCTTGAGCTCCTCGGAGAACTTGTCGTCGTAGCTGATGCCGTCAGTGGCCGCCTTGTACTTCTTGGCCGCGCGCGCCCAGCGGCCGGCCTTGAACGCCGCGTTGCCGGCGTCCTTGGCCGCGGCCGCTGCGGCCACCTTCTCCTCGTCACTCATCTCCCACGAGTCCTTGGCCTGCGCGCGGAGCGCGGCCGCGTGAGGCCCCACAGGCGCCTGCAGCAATTTATGTCCATCAGCGCCACAGAGCTCGTCTGCGCGTGGCCAGCTGTTTGTTGTCACATTTGCATTTGCCACAGCTGCTGTTGATTGCTTTGCGAACGATGGTCCATGGCAGCCCTGAAACGTCCGTGCAAAGATTAGCAAAAATAGTGACTACAACAAGCGGCTCAGTGCTCGATGCATAGACGCGCCCGGCTGCACTGTGCCAGCACTCGTCTCTCACGCCCGAGCTTGGACACGCAGGACCACTTGGGTGACGACACAGCGCGGCGTGCTTGCGGCACGCACCTTGGTGAGCGACGCGAGCTCGATGGTGTAGACGAGCGTCGCGCCCGGCGGCACCATGCCCAGCTTCAGCTCCTTCGCCTGTGCACCCCGCCGTGCACGATGTAATTGCATAGCGCTCACCACCGCCCGGCCGGCACCAGGTGCGCCCTCCTCCCGCGCCCTCAGCGTCGACGCACACACACAGAGAACAGGCGCGAGAGTGCCGCAGCATTCCCCACTGCTGGCAGCAGGATGCAGGGTGAAGCCGCCCGCCAGGGCCGGTTGCGGATTGGCAGCAGAGCTTGACAGGCATCGCAGGTGCCTCAAAGCTGCTCGCGGCGGGCGAGCCGCCGGCTGCGCGGCAGTCACATGCTGGCGCCCCACACCTGCTCCCACCAGAGCAGGCTCTGCTGACACATGCGAGGCCTGCAGCCGGCGGCCGCAGCCGCACGGCGGGACAGCGCCTGAGCGCAGGGCCCACGCGCCACCTGGTCCTTAGCAAGACCCACGACCGGCGCCTGCGGCCGCACGGCAGGACAGCGCCCGGGCGCAGGGCCGGCCGCGGCACCTGGTCCTTGAAGCCGTAGGCGGGCGAGAGGGTGAGCTCGGCCTTCTCGCCAGACTTCATGCGCGACACGCCCAGGTCCAGGCCCTCCGGCACCTCCTCTGCGCGCGAGGCGAGCACGCCTCTCTTCCCCAAGCCTGTTCATGTGCGTCTGCGACATCGAGACCACACGCACCCGGGGTGCGGGTTGCGCAGGCGCCGCTGGCAGCCCCGCTGCATGCTGGCTGCCACCGCAGATGATGTCAAGTCAAGGGGGCCGGCCGCGCGCGCGGGCGCGGCGGCGCACCCTCGTCCACCACAAACTCGAGCTCGTCGCCCTCGCCGCGCTCCTCGACCAGGTCGCCGTCGCCGGTGCGCAGCGCGTACCGCACGCGCACGCGCGCGCCCGCGTTGGGCATCTGCCGCGGCGCCCGCGCCGGCCTCAGCGCCCCTGCTGCCGGCCCTGTCAGCCCGGTCGAGCGCGTAGGGCGCATCACGGTGCTGCCTCAGCCTGCCATGCGCAGCTCTTAGGAAAGGAGAGACACCAATGGACAGAGACCATGGTGCTAAAGCTGTCTCACCCCGCGCCCGGCCCTCCTGGCACCGCCAAAGCGAGCCACTTGGAACCCCCGCGCAGCATGTCATCGCAGCTCCCCTTCGCGCACACAACGGGAGCAGGGGGGGATCGGCCTGGGGTGCGCACGTCCCAGCCCTCCGGGTCGTGGAGCGTCTTCTTGATGACGCCGCCGTCGCCGGACAGGTCCTCGACGTGCTTCCAGCTCAGCAGCGCCAGGTCCGCCTGCAGCAGCACGCCCACTGGCACGCCCGGCGCGCCCGCCGCCGCCACGGGGCCGTCTGCCGTGCGCGGCGCCGCGCGTGTCAGGGCCCCTGCTAGGTATCAGCACGCTCTGGCTCCAGGCGTGTGGTTTAATGTCAATGCCAACAGGCGCATCCACAACGTGCTCGCCAATGAGGCTCACATGATGCCCTGAGGTCATGCTGGCGCGGTCCTTGGCCTTGCTGCCGCGCTGTCCATACGCCGTTCCTGGCTGCAAGCCCCAAAGACAAGACCTTGACAAGGTGACCAAGCAGCACATGGGCGCACGGCACACGCGCTGTGCGTGTACAGAGCAGTGGCGCGCATGTGTTGCTCGGCCAGCTCAGCACAAGTCCTGCCTGCGGCTCGTGCAGCGAGGGACGGCGCACGCACAGTGCAGCGCAACATGCCAAGAACATGGCTAGCATAACCGCTTGGCGCATGTGAGCCCCATGGACGCTGTGCGTGCACAAAGCAGGGCGCACAGGCGGGGCTGATCTCCAGTGTGGCCTCCTCGCCCTTCTTCATCGTCTTGAGCGCCACGCTGAAGGCCTGCGCAGGCCACCGCTGGTGGGCACACGTGGGGCGCACGCAGGCTGTGCTCGGTTGCGTCTAGTTCAGTTCTGAGTTCACCAGTGTCCAGCCGGGCTGCCGAGCCACGTTGTGGACGGCTCACCGCCTGCCAAGCACGGCGCGCATGCGCCAGAGCCCGCTTGAGGCCTTCACACGCAGGCTTGTGTATCCGGTGACTCCTCGCATCATTTGCTGGCACCCCATGTCGCTACGTCCTACAAGGTCGACCTGCTTACATGTGTGTTGCCTGCGACCTGCGCTCCTGAGCCACTCTGCTGAAGCCACGGCAACAGGCACTGTGCACGTTCAGCGTTGACACCCCCCGCGGCTCGGCCCACCTTCAGCAGATGCCCGTCGCTGAGCATGAACTCCGCGCCGCCCTCCGGCGAGGACGCGACCACTGCGTCGCTGCCCTTTTCCCGCACCGCGTACCGCACTGCACAGACGGCGGCACCGCTGCGTAACTTTTCAAACCAAGGCGCATGCGCTGGTGGGGAAGGCCCTTGTCTGCATGCCGGTGCTGCTGCACGCACCCCGATCCCCTCAGAGGTGCCGACCGCATGCAGGCACAACTGCTGACACGCATACATTGACTCTTGGACCCACTGTCCTCTGTGAACAATCTCCCTCAGCCAAGCTTTCATGCTGCCACCCCTAGCCCTGCCATGGCGTTGACCCCGCCGCATGCGCGCGCACACCCATGCCGCCTGACGAGGCAGCTGGGGCGCAGGCAGAGCGTCTCTGGCGGCGCGCTCACGCGCGGGCGGGCGCGCACCGAGCACCTCGTCGCGGTCCTTGGGCTTCTTGAAGCCGTCGCCCTCCTTGGTGATGCTCTTGACCACGCCGCCGTCGCCTGTCAGGTCCTTCACGCTCCGCCAGCTCAGCAGCTCCACCTGCGCCCTCCCCGCTATGCATCACCAGTGGCAGGCTCGCGCGTATGATGCTCAACTTGCATGTGACAGCGCTCGTCCAAGTTAGCGGCTGAGTACTTAAGTTTGCGTCACCTCCAAGGCAGGCGCGCATGGGATTCTCAAGACTCAGGGGACTGCCAGCCTCAGGGCAGCATGCAGGGGTCGCGCCTCAAAGTTGAGGGTGGCGTCTGCAGGGATCTTGGGCGGCGAGCCCGCCGCGCCGTACGCATAACCCGGCTTGCATGTCAGGATGGCCTTCTCGCCCTTCTTCATGCTGGCCACGCCGATGTCCCAGCCCTTGATGACCGCGCCTGCGCGCGCGCAGCTGCCACAGCTTCAGCCTGACAGAGCGGGCACTGCTGGCCACGCCGATGTCCCAGCCCTTGATGACAGCGCCTGCGCGCCGCGGCTGCCACATGTTCGGCCTGACAGGATGGGTACAGCGATCCCTGCGTGGTCGGCAGAGAGTGACGGCAACACCAAAGACACTCGGCTGCCTCTGCCTGGATGGCACGGCTTGCTGCTGACGTTGAGCATGCCTCGGGCGCAGGCGAGACCAGCAGTTGCAATCTGCCCTCAGTGGCAGAGCCTGTAGCAGAGCCTGCCTGAAATGTGGCCACGCACATGATAGCAGCTTAAATGCAGAAATGCAGCGTGCCCTGATGCAATGCACTCGAACAATGCCTGAAAACGAGCGCATGTGGGCACGGTCTGCAGAGAAGCGTGCTTAGGCATGCAGGCACTCACCACCGAATCAAGACCTGTGACTATGCCTAGTGCATTCTGACATACGCAGTGCAACAGCAGCACACACGCAGCTAAAGCACCAGCGCAGCATTCTATCGTTGTGCTGAGACGCACCGACTCCTGGGCATGTTTGAGAGCTGCCCGATACATGTCTTGTGCAAAGGGTATGCAACGCACTGCGTGCTTCAACAAGCGCCGCTGATAGTGGGCGGTACGCTAAGCAGGCCCAGCGCCTACCTTGCCCCAGCGTGAAGCTGAAGGGCTCGTCCCGCTCCCGCGATGAATCAAAGACGCTGCCATCAGACGCCAGCGTACCGACATAGTGCACTGCAGCGCGCGCCGTCTCGTGTCAGCCCCTAAGCCAAGGCAATGGGCGCTTACAGCACCGTGCGTTATGGCGCCTGGAGGTCATTGTTTGCAAGCTATTGGCGCCAAGCACGCTACGGGTAAATAACATGACTTACCTTGGACCTTGTCGCCCTTTTCCGGCTGCTCCCAGCCGGCGCCCTCCCGCAGCAGCTTTTTCACCACTCCACCGTCTGCTCCCTGTCGCGCGGCGGCAGCGAGCCAGATGGGCGGTGTAACACTCAGGTATCGTAGTCTGTGTCCAGCGCACAGTTGACGCTGCGAATTGACGCATCCCAAGCCTAAAGCATAGACCACCCTGACAGAGCACATTCGCCCAGCGCGCGATGCAGCCTTAAGTTCTACAAGGCACCGCTTTTGCACTTGCTCCATCACATGCAGGAGCCCTACCTCTCCCGTGCGGCACAACGGGGAACTTTCTAGAACTGCATGATCATGCGCGGCTGCTCACCGGAAGCGCTCGCTCCCTTCCTACTTCATCAAACCCGGTGTCCGCCTCGTCCTCGAGACCTGTTACAGCCGCACCAGCCATTTAACAAGACGCCGAACAAGAACAGCATTGGAACAGCATGGGCTGCAGCCAAGCGCACCTTCATCGCCTTCGCCAAGCGAGGTGGTGGGAATGTCGTCCATGTCTGCCATTGTCTGTGCGGGCACTCACTCCTGAGCCTTCCTTCCTACAACAGTGGCAGGCGCATCAGTGGAGGCGCATGCGCAACGCTGCTAAGGGTAGGGTGATGAGATGGTCTCTTTCATATTGCACATGCAGGGCAAAAAGGCTTTGGGAGGGAGATCGCAGGCCAGAGCGTGGAGGTGGGTGCGCGGTGCCGTATGCAGAGCTTGCAGGTGGGCGAGCATCTCAGCGCTGCAGACCCCGTGCGCTGCCCTCTGCGCTTTGCTGCGGCTTCCACGCGCTGCGTGCTTGCGACGCTACTGGACCTTGTTGCCTTCTAGCTGTTGGTGTGTACGCTCGAGCATGCGTAGCTGGGCAGCCCTGCCCCTGCCATAAAGTTCTGCTAGTTTTGCACAGCTCGGCATAAGGTGGCCCTGCCGCGCGTGACCAGGCTGCAGGCAGCACCGCGGCGGGCGATGGCGGGCCTGCTGCGCGCGCCGCGCCCCACGCTGCCGCCAGCTGCACGCCCCCAGCCGCACACCCGGCTGCACGCACGGCGCGGCTGCCGCAAGGGCTGGCGATCGAGCGCCGGGGACGGTCAGCGGCAGCACGGCGCCGGTGCGCCCGCGCCCAAGGAACGACAGAGCGGGCCGGCTGAGGAGCCCGACGCTGATGACCCGCCGACGTGCGGCGCCGCGCCGTCGCCCGCTGCCGCGGCCGCCGACGCCGCCGATGACCGCGCGCGGTTGTCCGTCGCGCACCTGGCGCTGCTGGCGAGCGCCGGCTTTGCCGAGCGCGGAGGGGCCGCGGCTGCGGCGGACGCCTTCCCGCAGCTCCTCGGCGGCGCCGCCGCGCTGCTGCGGTTGGAGTTGCCGGTGCGGGCGCTGCAGGCGAGCGGCGTCGCCGTGCACGTGCCGCTGCGCTTGGTCGCGGCGCCGGCGCTGCCGGACTCGCTCGCGTCGGCGCCCGGCCGCGGCGCTGCAGAGCCCGCTCAGGCGCCGCTGCTGCGCCTGCCAGTCGCGCAGCCGGCGGGCGCCGAGCAGTGGAGCATCGGCGTGCTGCGGCTGCCGGTCGTGCAGCAGCTGCACCGGCTGGGCGTGCGGGAGGAGGTTCTGGCGGGCGTCGTGCGTGACGCACCGGCCGCTTTGGCGCCAGGCGGGGAGCTGCCTGCCGTCATTGCCTGGCTTCATGCGCGCGGCGTCGGTGCGCTGAAGCTTCTTGGCGGTTTGGGGGCGGCCCGGTGCAGCCTGCTGCCGGTGCTCGCCTTTGTCTGGTTGGCTCGCGCTGCCTGAGGGCCTCTGCGGGCTTTGACCAACATGGTTCTGCCTGGCACACCGAGCGAGAAGGCTCGCGACAATGGGCTGCCCGAGCTCCATGTGTGCTGCGTGGTGCTGCTAGCGCACAAGGGCTGCGCTTTGTGCCTGGCCGTGCTCAGCCCGCCCACTTGCTCCCGCTGTCGTGTGCAGGCGTCGCGGCCATGAATGCGCTCGCTGCGGAGCTGGCGCCCAAGTTTGCCGCGGCGGCCGCTGCCACCGTCGGCGGCTGCGCAGACAGCGCACACAGTCCCGCACCCGGGCGACGGACGGCCCGAGTGCATGCAGCCAATGGCGAGGACTCTTCGCCCTCTAGCATGCAGCTGGGCCTTGGCGGCGGCCACCCACAGTTGGACAGCCTGTCCGGTTGTCAGCCGCTCACCGGCGCCACATCGGCGTCAGAAGGGCCGCAGAGCGCCGTGACAGTCCCGTGCGAGGACCGCTCGCCCTTCTGCGCCAAGCTGGGCTTCCTGGCGGCCCTGGGCGTGCGCGCCAGCCGCGCGGCCGAGCTGCTGCGGCGCGCGCCCGAGCTGCGCGCCGCGCCGCTGGGCCAGCTGCGCGCGTCCGCCGCCGCGCTGGTGGCCCGCGCGGGCGTCCCGGCTGCGCGCCTGCCTGGCCTCACGGAGGCCTACCCGCAGGCATGCCCGGGCCCTAGCATGGAGAGGGTGGGGTGAGAATAGGGCAATGCGATATGGGCAGTGCAAGCGCATGCGCTTGGCAGGGGCCAGGCAGAGTGCGTGAAAAGTACCGGCGGCGCGGCCGCCGCCCTGAACAGCCAGCGCGCTGCTGCATCGCAGGCGCTGTGGGTGGGTGCAGACGCGCTGGAGGCGCTGCTCGCGCTGCTGGCGGACGCCGGCCTGCGCCCCGCGGACGCGCGCGCGGCGGTGCTGGCTTGCCCAGCGCTGCTGGGCGCGCGCGGCGCGCGGATGGTTGTCGCGTTCCTGGCGTCTGCGGGGCTGGGGCGCACTGACATGTGCACGGTACGCACTCCAGCAGGCTAGGAGCAGTCCAACTGTCATGGTGATGATTCACATGAGATGCACAGTGATGACTGGGGGACACGGGATGCCAGCATGTTGATACACCAGCAATTTAGGTCTCAACAGCAGCCGTTACACGACGCGTGCTGCCAGACCGCGCGACAAACCAGTGGAACACCCTGCTAACTGTTGCCACCCTCTAGGTCCTGCGCGCGGCGCCGAGCGTGCTGACGCTGCCCCTGGAGGCGCGGCTGCTGCCGCTGCGGGCGGCGCTGCTGCGGCTGGGCGTGCCGCTGGCCGCGCTCGCGCGCGTGCTTGTGGCGGCGCCGCAGCTGCTGCTCTGCACGGCGGGGGAGCTGGAAGCGCAGGTACCCTAACCCTGCGCTTGCGCGGTATGAGGACGCCCTTGTTTTCTCGCACTCGCACTGCTGCAGCGCAGCGTCACCGATGCAGCACACAGCACACAAGCGCAAAGTTTGCGTGCAACTGTGGAGAGGGCCGGCCCGAGCAGGGAGCTGCAAGCCCTGCCGGCCGACCTGATGCGGCGGACATGGGCACAGCTCGCTCCGCTGCAGGCGGCATTCCTGGAGGCGCTGGGCGTCGGCCGCGCCGCGCTGGGCAGCGCCGCGGCCGCGCACCCGTCGCTGCTGGCGGCCGGGCTGCGCGAGCAGGTGGCGGCGCTGCGCGCGATGGGCGTGCCCGCGGCTGAGCTCGGGCCGGTCCTCGCGCGCCACCCGGGCCTGGTCGCGTTCGGTCCGGAGGGAGAGGCGCGCTCCCCATCACTGGCGTGCATCGGCGGCTCTGCCTGCTGCGTCGCCCAGTCTGGCGCACGGTGCCGAGTGCCTGGTGCCTTGCACTGTGGATGCTCGGGACTGCGCCCCTCGCTTGCCTGCTCCCCTCGGATGCTGCCAAACGCATGTGGCCAGGGTCCGCGCGCGACCTGCACTACTCCACAATGTATAGAGTCAGACTATGAATGCGTTTGCCCGTGTCCCCCGTACTTGAGAGATACAGCAGAAGCTCGCCAGTGGAAAGGCTCGAGTGTGAGCGCAGGCACGAGGCTTGACAGCGCCCTGGCGCGCGCCAGGACCCCGAGGCCTTCCTGACGGCGCGCGGCGTGCGGCCGGAGCACCTGCCGCGCCTGCTGGCGCCCGCGCTGCCGCTGTCGCCGCTCGGTGCCGCCGGCCCCGATGCGCTGCTGCTCCCCCGGCCGCTGCGGCTCGGCCTGCGTTTCCCTGCGGAGGGCTCGGGCGGCCCGGGGCACGGCGCCTCATCTGGACTCGCTGGCGAGTGGGCTGCCGCGGCTGCGGCGGGGCGCGCGCCTGCAGACGGCGGTGGCAGGGGGCGCATGGGAGGGCGGGCGGCCGACGCTGATGGTGACGCTGCGGGCATCCACGCCGGCCGCCGGGATCGGCCGAGCGCAGGGGCGTGGGGTGATGGTGATGGTTCGCTGGCGCGCCCACGGCGTCCAATTATAGAGATGAGCGGCGCGGCGGTGGTGCGGCAGTGGGCGCCCGCCGGCCTTGACGCCAGCGGCGGCGCCGGCGCGGGCGGCCGGCCGCGCACGCGCCTGCGCGCGCCGGTGGCGGCGCTGCGCACGGCCGGCGTGCCGTGGCGGGAGGTCGCGCTGCTGGCCGCGCAGACGCCCGAGGCGCGCGGCCCGCTCGTTGCCATGCGCATGCATGCCGTCGTGCAGCGCGGGCAAGGGGGCGAGGGTCGCCGCAAGCGCGCCACGCGGGACGCATGCGCGCCGTTGCGCGCGCGCGTGGAATGGCCGCCGGCCGTGCTCAGTGTGCCCGCACGCGGCCCGCTCAGTGTGTCCGCCGCGCCACAGGCGCTGGCGGCCGACGCGCAGCCGGCGCTGGCGGCCGCGCTGCGCGCGCTGCTGGCGCTGGGCCTGTCGCCTGCGGACGCGTCGCGCACGCTGCGCCGCTTCCCGCGCGCGCTGCGGCTGGCGCCCGGCCGTCTGGCCGGCGCGGCTGGCCGGCTGGAGCGCCTCGGCGTGCCGCCGGGCGCCGTGCCAGGCGTGCTGCGCGCGGCGCCGGGCGTGCTGGACGCTGCGGAGCCGCGCCTCGCGACCGCGCTCGCCGGCCTGCAGGCGCGCTGGGCGCATGCGTGCGTCACGGCGGGGGTCGGGTCCTGGCCGGACTTCAGTGGCGGGTGCCTTGATGCCGGGTACCCATGTGGTCAGAGGACGCAATGTGCTTTCAGTGATGATATATTTATAAATATTTGTAAGTAGACATTTTTGTTTATGTTTTTTTCGGCCCAGCCGAGGGCCGGGCCGTCCGGCGCAGGCCCTGGGCGTCAACGCGGAGGATGCGGTCTGCATGGCGCGCCGGCACCCGCCGCTGCTGCTGCACGCGCCGGCGGCCGTGTTGCGCAGCGCCGCGCAGCTGCGCGCCTGGGGCTGGGGCGCCGCCGAGGCGGCCGCCATGGCGCGCCGCTGCCCGCTGCTGCTGACGCTGCGCCTGGACCGCCCGCGCTACGCCCTGCGCCTGCGCTACCTGCAGGCGCGCGGCCGCCCCTCCCGGCGGGCGGCAGCCGGTGCGGCGGTTTTGGGACCAGGCTTCGCGTAGGATGTGCATCTGCACGGAGTCCTACAGTGCATACTATCAAATAAGGGGTGCAAGGACGCAGAAATTGTGCGTGAGCCGCCTCATGCCTGCTGCGCAGGAGGAGGTGCGCTGCGACGCGCGCGCCGTGCTCGCCGCGCACCCGGGCCTGCTCGTGCACAGCCTGGCGGCGCATACGGGCCCGCGCACCGCGTCCTGCGCGACGCGTGCGGCGCGCGCGTGCCGGCCAACCCGGCGGCCTACCTCACGCTCTCGGACGCGGCATTCTGCGCCGGGCCGGGCGCCTGCCTGGTGCGCGCTGCGCGCCCGCTCGCGCCGCGCGCGGCCTCCCGCGCCGTGCTGACCTGCAGGCCCTGGCACCTTCCTTTCCGTGATGCCGATGGCATGAGGCTGGCCGCAGCGCCATATAGGCCGGCGTGGCCGGCGGTGCGTGCGGCGACAGAGTCCCCTGTCGCTTGTCGCTGTCGGCCCGCCGCTTGTCGCTGCACGCGCTGGACACCCTTATGGGTCCTTGTGGGTCCTTCAGCCTGGGCTCGGTGGCACATGTGCCCTACCCTTTCCCTATGCTTTGCAGGTGGAGCAGTATGCCGACTTCCGGACGCTCTGGCAGCGCGGGGCGGGGCGGCAGTGGTGCCAGGACGAGCGGAGGCGCTGAGGCGAGCGCCAAGCTGCATGGCGCGGGGCCGACAAGCAGCACGTGCGCCCGTCGGGGGCTCGCACAGGCTGCATAGTCTGCAGCCCATGGCGGCAAGCATGTCAGGGTGCGGCATTGTGTAAAAATTACATGTAGGCGCGGAGGCGACCTGGGGCAGCGGATGTCGCGGACCTGCCCATATGCGCTGCTTCGCACACAGCTAGCTGAGTCTTTGGCGCGACCGCGCGACGTGTGACGCGAGGCGTGTGCCGTGATGTATCATATGCAACCCTTCAGCCAGACTCTTGTGGGCACGCCTGTTGCGGCATCAGGCTGCGTGTACAGCAAGTTTGCCATGTAGTGATTGCTCATGCACCGACATTCTTTTCAAGTGATGGTCATTTGATTGCAATGTGTTATTAGGTTGATACATGGATGGGTTTGCCACACCTGTTGATGTGCGATGAAACGGTGTTTTCCGCACTCCCAAGTATCAATGTGCGGTTGGCGACCCACATGCAAAAGTATATGTGCGATTTAGGACATGTTGATCATCACTGCTGATCATCACTGTCACGCACAGACAGCACAGACAGCTACTTGCCAATTCAGAGCCCGACACAACTGGGATCGGAGGTCCCGCCATCAAAGTGAAAATCACAGGTCCTTAGTCAGCCACAGGTAGACCACAGTGGCCTGCTGGGCAGATGCTGGGGCATCAAGCGGACAGGCTTTAGCTCATTAAAAAAAGGAAAAAAGTAAAGCTGTGCTTCCATGCGTGTTTGACTCTGAGCTCGCAAGAACAAGGTCCCTGTACGTGTACATAAGCAACGGCCTACAACAAGTCTGCGCTGGCTGCCGCTTGATGTTGATTTGCTTGGGAGAGGGCCAAGGAGGAGGGGAGACATGCCGTGCAGACAGCTTTTGCAGGCAGCGCAATGCAGAGCTGGAAAGAGGCGTGATGGGGGCCCTGCAGCCGTAGGGGCCCCGAGCTTGCAGCCTGGCAGCCACTGTGGGCTTCCAGCAACGGCTGCGCTTGACTGCTCTCCGAAGCGGAGGAGACATGTGGGTGCAAGCGCGTCTACACCCGCGCAAAGTCATGGTGAGCGCACACAGCTGGCGTCGTATGCATGCATTGCTGCCAGTTACACCTGTGCACTTGCTTGCGGTCACCAGCAGCGCAGCAGCCTTCTACCGCTTTGAGCCAGGCCTCTCGAGGCAGCCCTCTATGCAGGTGACGTGCGGGGTCCGGGCAGGATGTTCATGTCTTGGTTAGTTGGACCGAGACTCCGCGCTTGTAGGGAGGCATTGCAGTGCTGCACCAGCGCCGCAGCGTGCTTGGCGGCGGCCACTTCTTGCAAGTGCCGCTGGCTTCAGGTCGCTTTGAAAAGCTGGAATAGTGCCAAGTTCAGGCATACTCTTTCACATATAAGAAGGCAAATGCCTGTGGACTGACGCGCACTTGTATCTCAACCAAAGAGGTGGCAGCACTGCTCTCTGCGGCATACGTGCAGCGGTTGTCCTCACCCCCCTGATACCCGTTTTCGCACAGTTCCAGGAGCTGGCCGTGCGCGGCGACTTAAGCCAGTACAAGACCTGGCACCCTGCACATGAGCCGAGGCACTGAGGCACGCTGTGGCGGGCACCCAGCCGCGCCCTCCGGGGCCGCGACCGCGGCGCCGGCCGCGGCGTACCTGGCGGCGGCCGACCTCGCGGCCGACACCGGCTTTGCGCAGTTCAAGGCGGCGGCCGCGCGCGGCAACCTGGTGCCGGTCTACGCGCGGCTGTTCGCGGACCAGCTGACGCCCGTGACGGCGTACCGCTGCCTGGTCGCCGCGGACGACCGCGAGGCGCCCTCGTTCCTGTTCGAGAGCGTCGTCAACGGCACGCAGCAGGCGCGCCGCCGGCCGCGGGGTCGGCCCCGGTTGAGAGAGGGCGACAGCGGCGGGCTTGCGGACCTGCTGCGCAAACAGCTCTGCCAGCTCAGCAGCCTCGCTGCATGGTGGTGCTGGGTGGGCACGCCGTGCCTGTAAGCCTGCGGGACGGCGGCCAGCTGCGCGCGCGGCCGCGCAGGGCCGCTTCAGCTTCGTGGGCGCCCAGCCTGCGCTGGAGGTCATCGCGCGCGGGCAGACGGTCACTGTGCTCGACCACGTCACGCAGCACCGCCAGGCGCGCGCCCGACGCCCCTGCCTGCACCGTGCCTCGGCGAGCGGAGGGGCTGCGCTCGCATGCACACGGTGCAAGGTGCGCCGCGCACGGAAGCGGGGCACACCACGCCCAGGCGGCCAGGGCGCCGGCGCTGCGTGGCCTGGTGCCCGCCATACCAGGCCGCGCATGCGAGCTCACGCTGCGCATGCTTCTGGCCCTGCACTTACCATCAGCACGGCGTGGCACACTGCCATGATGCTCGACCCACAGGCGTCTGAGTCGCAGGAGACCGAGGAGGCTGGTAGCTTAGAGGGTCCCCGCCCCCCCCGGGCGCGCAGGTGACCGAGGAGGCGGACCCGCTGGCGGTGCCGGTGCGGCTGAGCGCCGCGTGGCGGCCGGCGGCGCGCACGCTGGAGGACCTGCCGGCCGTGTTCACCGGCGGCTGGGTCGGCTACACCGGCTACGACACCGTGCGCTACGTGTTCCCGGGCGCGCGCCGCCCTGGTCTTGACCCTACCCGCCCCCCGCCGCGCCTCGGCGAGTCCCGCCGGACGCCCGTCTGTCGGCATCCGCCCGTTCCGTTGGCTCCGGTTCCAGTTGCACGCCCTCACCGGATGCCCACAGAGCGCCACAACTTCCGTTCACCTGGCGTGTCCCTGCACGACACCAGGCGTGCAGGGTCGCCATGCTGAGCGGCTGGGCAGTGTGGGCGCGGCGCCCGGCGGGGCGCTGCCCCTGCATGCGCGCTGGCGCCCTGCGCCTAAGCGAGCGCGCAGCGCTGCGCCGCCGCGCGCTGAGCGGGGCCAGCGCGCGCTCCAGCGCCGCACAGTACGAGCGCTGTCATGATACCTCCAATGAGCGGGCCCTGGCGGCGCCCCGCAGGGAAGCTGGGGTGGGGCGGGGCGCCCGACGACAAGGACGGCCTCCCGGACCTGCACCTGGCGCTGTACAACGAGGCGCGCGCCCAGCGCGCTGCCGACCGCCCCCCTAGGCCAGTGCTCCACGTCGGTGCCGGCGGAGTGGCTGCTGGCGGTCGGGCGGCTGGGCGCCTGCTGCCACGATAAGCAGCGCGCGCGTTTGCGCACCCCCGTGGCAGGGTGGCGGAGTTTGCGGTGACTGCGCACAGCGTGCCGAAGAGCCTGCGGCTGGTGACGCGCGCGCTTCCGAAACAGTATCCAGGCACGCCCGTGAGCTGGCGCCCAGCAGGGCGGGACGGCTACCCCCCGCCGCCTAGGACCTGCCAAGGGCGTGGGAGGCTGACACCGGCGCGCGCGGCCCGCCAGGTCGTCGTCTTCGACCAGGCGAGCAAGCTGGCGCACTGCGTCGCCTGGGTGCACATGGACCAGCACGCCAGCGTGGAGGCCGCGTACCGCGCCGGCCGCGCCGCGCTCGGCTCGCTCACTGGTCGCCTGAGTGCGCAGCGCCGGCGGCTGCCCAACGGCCGGGCGCGCCCCGCGCCCCAGCTGAAGTCCTGCGCCTCAAATCCTGGCCCTCTGGCGGGCTCGCCTGTGGGTCTGCGGCCGCACGTCCGCAGCCGGGCGGTGGCGCCATGCCCGCAGTGCATGCGGGCCGAGGCGACGATGCCTCTCGCCTGCAGCAGTGCCCGTACAGGTGGACATGTGTGCTTGACTGCAATCAAGCGCACGCCTGCAGCGCCTGCTCTGTGACATGGCAGTTCCGGCGCGTGCCTTGGAGCGCGCTGGCAGGGCGGAGGCGGGCCGTGAGGCCGCGGTCGCGCGCAGGCGCGGCTGTCGCTGAGCTCGCGGCCGCGGCCGCCGGCCGACAGCGACACCAGCCGCGAGAGCTTCCTGGCGAATGTGGCGGCGGTGAAGGAGCACATCCAGGCGGGCGACGTGTTCCAGCTGGTGCTCAGCCAGCGCTTCCGCCGGCGCACGTTCGCCGACCCGTTCGAGATCTACCGGTGCGGCCCTGCAGCAGCCCGCCAGGCCCTGCACATTTATGACGCCGACCGGATTCCTCGCCATGCCTCGGATTGCGGTGCGTGGCAATGGGCGAGCAGCGATGCGGCGTGAGCGCGCGTTGATGCATGTGTGCGTGCGGCTCTGCCCTGCACCCAGCAGGCCAGTGCGCGCGCGGCTCCT